>Ga0316204_10000930_pt1 | contig 91044 bp, 97 predicted proteins | sample 6monrhotite_MG_2_FD_205661 | JGI IMG/M metagenome (GOLD analysis project Ga0316204, IMG submission 205661) | Microbial mat bacterial communities from mineral coupon in-situ incubated in ocean water Damariscotta River, Maine, United States -... | ecosystem: Environmental > Aquatic > Marine >... | reverse complement strand
TATCTTGATGAGTTCTGTTATCGATTTAACCGGCGATTTTTTGAAGTTGAGATCCCTAACCGATTGTTAAACTTGGCAGTTATTCATGCACCAATAAAGTCGTACTGAGCTAAGTGCATAGGCATTTTGACTTATGACCCCGAAACTAATGCTGAAACCTGTGCAACGCACTAGCGGTTACTGAATTTAGATGTAGTAGTTCAGATTAAGTCTGAACTACTACAGCTTAGTCTCAGGGGAAAAGCCCCTTGGTGCCTTTTGTTAGCATTTTATCTCTCCGCGATCACCAACATCTCATAATCCTCGCTGGTTAAAGCATCAGACCTAGAGAATTGACCGAGTTTGGCTCCATAAATATCGACCTTGGCAAAACCAACCGACTTAATAAGCCAGCTGATTTCAGAAGGAACATAGTATCGCTCATTACATTTTAACGATAACTTATTTCCTGAGTCATCCTCTGTTTCGTATACTGAATGATCTCGGAATGTCATTAAATCGAATGTGTTTTCAGAGGTTTGACCTTTTTCTGCTCCTGAGTTTATAAACTCTTTAACAGAGTGAATTAGTGGGAATAACCCATTCAATGCGGTAAAAATAAGCTTACCTTTTGGTCTTAGTGCTTTTGATGCATTATTCAGAATTTGATAATTCATTTCATCTGTTTCCATGAGAGAAAATCCACCCTCACATATCATAATTACTAGATCAAATTCCGCTTCAAGCTCTAAGTTACGGGCATCAGCCACGCTAAATTCAATGCTCAATCCTTTTTCTTTTGATTTTTCTATAGCTCGATTGATTTGGGCTTGAGATAAATCTATTCCTTTAACCGAATATCCTCTTTCTGACAGTTCAATGGCGTGTCTGCCTGTGCCACAACCGATATCAAGTATTTGAATGGACTTATTGCGACTTATTTCCTCTTCGATAAAGTCACATTCGCCCTTTGTTCCTTGAGTGAAGGGCTCTTCATCATATTTCTTACTGTAATTCTCGAAAAGCTGTTCATACCATTTCTTCAAAATGAATCTCCTCAACTTTTCAAAATGCTAACGTCACAATTAAGCCACGCTTTCGACGATCACTGTTAATTTGTTTTTAGGCATTCGCCCCATGACCTTTGACGATATTAACCCATTTTTCTCTTTGTTGAGGCGTGGATTCCTTGACGGGAGCAAACTCAGTAATCTGAGTGACTTTGATGCCGCAAAATTCAAGAATTGTTCTTTTCATTTCGTTATGCCCCGGCCTGTGATATATCCAACGGTAATACCAAGATGGGGTATCCATTGTTACGATCAAGTGGGCGGTGCGTCCAGATAACAACTTGTCCGGAGGTGCAGAATTGTCACGATACTTGAAAGCGAAGCCTGGTAAAAATACCCGGTCAAAAAAACCCTTCATCAAAGCTGGCATCGTCCCCCACCAATTCGGATAAACAAAAACCATGTGATTTGACCATTGAATAAGTTCTTGGGCATTAACAAGATCAGGTTCGAGTTCTTGAATTCTGTTGTATCCTTTCCAAAGCGTCGGATCAAACTTTAACTCTCCAAGCTGAAGTTCACGTACATCAGAATCCATAGCCCTTGTACTTTCGATATATGCCCTGGCCAGCGCGCCACAAAAACTATCTTTATCGGGATGGCCTAAAATGACAAGAATATTCTTTTTCATTTTTACTCCTTTGCCTAACAGTTACTATACGGGCTCTTCCGATCCGTATAGCCGATATAATAATTTTCTAAGTTTCAAATAAAATTAACCCTATCCTGTCCCGTTATTAGTTTGAGAAAATCGAGACCCGTCATTACAGTATACAGTTCATTACCGTAAAAGAGGACGCTACCTGACGGCCTCCCTTTTCGAGTATTTAGGGGGGGTAAATACACAATGGCTCGCTTCGAAGGACAGAACGAGAACCTTTTACACAGAGTCACAAAAATCATTGATGTGGGACCGATGGCAAAAAGGTGAGTCATTACATGCCATTGCGAGACTGTTTGATCGAGGCCACTCCTCCATTTCTCACATACTGTCAGAAACCGGCGGTATAGTGAGAAGACATTTCTCGAGGCATATCAGTTGGGTTCTCAATGCGCGAAATTGCCACTCAATTGGGGCGTTCCCCTTCGACGGTAAGTCGTGAAATTAAGCGCAATGGTGGTTACTATATTTATAGTTCTGCGCTCGCCGATAAAGCTGCCTGGGATCGTGCACAATACCCCAAGCGATGTAAGCTGGTTTGCCAAAAACCATTAGCTCGCATTGTTGCAAGACAACTTAAATCACAATGCTCACCACAGCAAATAGCGGGTTGGCTAAAGCGAGAATATCTTGAGAATGAGGATTATCACGTGTCACATGAGACGATTTATAAAACACTGTTTATTCAGTCTCGTGGCGCACTGAAGAAAGAATTACTCAAACACCTTCGAACGCAGCGTGTGATGCGTCGTGGAAAAACATCGAGCTTAAAAAGACAAGGGCTTGGAAAAATACCGAATGCCATATCCATCAGTGAGCGGCCGGCATCGGTTGAAGATAGAGCTGTACCGGGGCATTGGGAAGGCGACTTAACCCAAGGGACAAACAATAACTTTATCACCACATTAGTCGAACGGCATACCCGTTACGTCATGTTGGCAAAGGTCGAAAAAAACACACACAAACGGTGGTATCGGCGTTGATCAAACAGTCAAAGAAACTGCCCAATGAACTGGGCAATGAACTGGGTCAGAGTCAATGATTTTCTTTTCTTTCTCTATATTGCTCTGATTTCCCATCACCCCCGAAAATTGAGTCGGGGTAATCGAGCCGTCAGCTTTCCACGTCAAAAAAATTCAAATAAGAATAACGTCGATAACACAGAAAATTAATTACTCTGACCCCGTTGATTCCTTGCACCCCCCTCGGGAATCGCTAACTTGTGAGTACTAGGCATTTTTGCTTTGCTACCCACAGTACTGTACGAGAAATCGGGTACATTTGCCCGCTAATCATAAAAAACCCGTCAATTTTCCCTGATATCCTGATATTGACGGATTATTAAGGCACATTTGGTTTGTTATTTTTGTCCAAACCCTATTCCTTGAGAGTTATCATGTTAATTCAAAACTCAGGGGAAGAAACTGTTGAATCATTGGGGAGTAGTTGATTGCATATTGGTTTCAAAATTAATTACTATGACCCCAATGATTATGGAAAGCCGTGTACGGGAAAACCGTATGCACGGTTTGATGAGGGAGGGCTGGTGAAGTTATCCATGAAATGGTTATTGAGGCACCGCCAGACGAAAGGGGCGGAAACAGATAGGCCGTTTCTACAGATGATTTGTATTAGGTCCTTCATGGATCAGGCAGTTCCCAACTAGCAATAAATTTAATATCAACCAGGTTTTTACTCCATCGAATATCGTCAACCATTTGAACCATTTCTACTTCTTTTTCTTGCATTAATATATTATTTTTATTATACAGTTGAATATAGCCGGGTGCGTCACCTGAGCTTCCAGGCATAACCATATAAAATGGTTTGTATCGATAAATCTTCAAATAATAGTTGTTGTTTGGGCTGTATAATGTTCTGTATTCTGATGCGCAGCATATTTTTTTGACAAAGGAATTAGTTAACAATAATACGGATAAAATAATTAATATTAATACGCCTGTAACTAGTTTAATTATTTTTGAGCTCACTATTCAGCCTATTTTTTAAAAATGAAAGTATTGTTTTTTGTTTGCTTTAAATATTTTATATCTGAGTAAACAATAAAGTCACCTCCTAATTTATTTTTGGAACGCCAATTTCTGAAGTCTGAATTTTTTATAGTTTCTCCACCATTTAAAACGGTTCTACCTACTGAATTATCATCTATATCCCAGTTTCCTAGTTCCTGGTCTTCATCTTTTTCATCATTAAAATCATAGGAATCTCTGACATAAATACCAACTTCATCAATAGTAACAATATATTCTCCGGTAAGCTTTTTCTTATCGGTAAGAATGGGATCTACATTTCCTATAATAATTATTTTAAATACGAAATTTGCTAATGCAGCTCTTAGGTCATCCATGTCTCCAGTCATCATATCCCACGTACCACCTACCATTCTATACTGTATTGAATATGAGTCTATAGCGGGAAGAGGCAATATGGGAAAGCCAATATTCTTTTTTTTATTACCCAGAAGTCCCTTTCTCCTTAAAAGTTTTATAATTTCTTTTTTCGCCGCAGTATTTATCCATGCTTTTTCCCTAATTAATTTTGTATAGACTTTTTTTGCTCTTGAGTAACTAAGTACCCACCGCATTTTTATTATGTTTTTTGAAGGAGGGGCTTTGGATGAAGGCAAGGTTTTTTCGGTTGATGAAAACCATTTTTCCATTAATTTAGCACCATTTTCCCAATTGTTAGCACGCATAATCTCAGGAATTTTGGTTATATCAAGATCAGACATTTTATTTCCTTTTATTTCCTTTTATTTATTTCAGTTAATAGTCTTAAGAGTTGGATATTAAAATCTGCAAACTTGCAAGCCACGTAATTTATGTGGACTCCCCCTGTGTCAATAATAAATTTACGACCAAACGAAGAAATAAACGCTGACTTATGTACGAGCTCTAATCAAGTAGTGAAATCAATAGGGTCAGAGTAACTGATTGGAATTATCTGGATCCTCTGACGGCACTGAGACAGCAACAGCTTCTTCTGTTTGATTTAAGATAGTAGGAAGATTAGAGCTAGATGATTCTTTCTCTTTTATTTGAGGAGCTTTAGCTACCCACTTAGAAAGGTGCTGACCAACATCTTGATAAAACGAGGGGAATTCTTTGCTACAATTCTCAACAAATGTTTTAGCGCCCTTAAACCTAGAAGATAAATCAGCAACCCGAATAATCTCTAAATAGGTAGGTAAATCTGAAACACCTTCGGGAATCAATACTTCCGGATTTTCGGTTGCTTCAATCAATGAAGCAGACGTCATTGGGATACGCCTAGACCAATAAGCCCTAACTCCGACATTCTCTACCCCCTTACCTTTTAATTGACGAGTAATCCAATTTATTGAGGCAGTTGCTCTAGTTCTGTCTTTAGGAGCATCCAATTTCATGCTGATATTGATAGTTCTTCTCAAACAGTCAGCTGAGAATATTATTCTTGATGCGGTATTCGGGATTTCGAATTCAGTCGAAAAACCATTATTTTGAGCTAAATCTGCGCAATCTTCCGAAAAATTTAGTTCGGCGTCTTTTTCTCTAGCTCGCGACAATGCGATTTTCACAGGTTGGCCAATTGACATACTCAGGTTTAGAGAAAGATGCCTTAGGAGTTGATGCCACCCAGACACTGAGCTCTCCACCACATCACTTGTTTTAGCCAGTGCCGTTCCATGTTGAACTGAACTACATAAGTCCTTCCATTCGCTAGGCATTCTAGTTAAAGAGGAAACCCCTGATGAATCATGATCTAGATATCGAACAAGTTCACTAAGAATATATGCCTGCTCTGGATCATCTACGCCCTTATTTGCGGTTAATAGCACAGCCTTTGATTTCAGCGATAACCACGAAAAATGATAAAGTTCTACCGACCGTAGTTTATTCTTTGCCACCTTTACCGGGTGATGAGTAGGTGTTGTCGCAAATTGATTTGAAATAGTTATCAGTGCGTTTATTCCATGAGTTTTTGCTAAGTCTAAATATTCCTCTACTTGCTGCTTAGTAAGATCAGCATTACCTATCTTTGACTCTATCAACGCTGTCCATTGCTTAGACCCACTAGAAATTATAACTAACCCATCGGGCCTTGGACCCTTGTTTTTTTCATTATTTTTAAACGTGACTTCGGTATAACAGACGGTTTTAATACGTTTACCTACAGGGGCTCCGGCTTCAGAAAGAACCTCTCTTGCAAACTCTGGAACGACCATAAATGATGCAAGTAGTGTTGATGTTGCCCTTTCTTCCTTTTTTGAGTCAGCAACTGTAGGTATCAGTCGTGCATGTTGCCCCGTAGCAAGACGTTCTGTAATTTCTGACCTCATACTTATCTCCTTACTCCATTATTGGATATTATTATGATTCTTCCGAGCAACCTAACTTGTTTGTGCTAGGAATTTTTGCTTTGCTACCCACAGTGCTGTACGAGAAATCGGGTGCATTTTCCCGCTAATCATAAAAAACCAGTCAATTTTCCCTGATATCCTGATATTGAGGGATTGTTAAGGCACATCTAGTTTTTTTATTTTTGTCTAAACCCTATTCCCTGAGAGTTATCATGTCAATTCAAAATTCAGGGGAAGAAACTGTTGATGGAAATACGTCATTTGTTATTCGAGAATGTGAAAAATTATTGAGAGGGGAATGGCAAGGAGCAAGACTCTACTCCACAACTACGGGTTGAAGAACGGCGCTGATTAAAGCAAATCAAATTCCACTGGTAAACGTAACAGCACGGCAACAGGTGCATTTTCCACTTCGGCTGGATAAAAACTTGAAGCTAAAATAGCCTGTCGGGCTGCTTCGTCAAAATGCTTCCCGGCAGAGGTTAAGATGTTCACTTTTCGTACTCGTCCTTCTTTGTCAATTAATGCTTCCAGTTTGACAATGCCGCTGATGCCTTGTGTACGCATTATTTCGGGGTAAACAGGAGTTTCCTGATGCAAGAATCGTGGAGCCTGTGTGAGCTGAAATATGGGCACAGGGTTTGGCAGTGCATCTTCCGTTGGCTCTACAAGCATGGGTGGCGTTGGTTCGGCGGGAAGTGGTTCATCGGTTTCCACGATTTTTTCTACCACTTTTTCTACGGGCTCATGTACCACGGGTTCTGGAGGAATTTCTTTTATGCGCTCTTTTGCCTGCGGGGAAATTTCCGGTTTGGGAGGAGGCGGTGCTTTTTCTGCTGTTGATTTTTTGGGGGTGGGTTGTTTTTCGGGTTTTGGGGTGGGTGGTTGTTCTTTTTGCTTGGTGGGCATTGGCCATGCCGTTAAGTCCACGACGAGTAGAGGGCGCGGTTCTGTGCTTTGTGTGCGGTAATTTGCTAACACGTTGATAAAAAACAGCAGGCCCAGGGTCACCAGAATGCCGCTGGTTAGAGCGAGTCCTGCCGGGGGGAAAGCGCGGCTAGTTATGCTTTTCATCGGTGGCTATGCCCAGTTGTTGGGCGCCTCCAGCTTTTGCTGCATCAATAACATCAATCAGTGATTCTGTTGTGGCGCGGCGGTCTGCATGAATAGTGACAGCCAGTTGTGGCTTGTTTGATAATTCAGTTTTGAGTAGCCGTTTGATGTCGTCAGTGGTCACTGGCCGTTCTTCCATGTAGGCAATTCCCTGCCGGTCAAGTTTGATAACAATATGCTTGTTATCGAGCGCGGCGGCATTTTCCGAGTCGGGCTTTTCGATGAGCAGGCCGTCGTTTTCCGGGAATACGGTGGTTACCATAAAAAAGATCAGTAACAAAAAAACGATATCAACCAGTGGCGCCATGCTGATTTCGGGTTTTCCGGTATTGATGACCGGCATCGGGCATAGGTCATCAGTTTGCATGGTGTTGTGCCTTTTTTAGTGCGTTGACATCACGATGCAAAATCAACTGTATGGCTTGATGCGTTGTCGCCATCAAAACGTTGATGCGACGTGATAGCAGGTGATGTAAAAAAATCACAGGGATGGCGATGATCAATCCGCTGGCAGTGGTAAGGAGTGCCTGTGAAATACCATCGGCCATTTCATCAGGTTTGCCGCTGCCATGCAGTGCAATAACTTCAAATACGTTAATCATGCCGGTGACGGTGCCGAGTAGGCCCAGCATGGGGAGCAGTGTGGCAAGGATGGCGATGGTGGCAAGGCTGCCTTCCATCCGAGGCGTGATTTCCGCCAGATGAATATTGAATTCTTTAGCCATGTCTTCTTTTGATTGCACTTCTGGCCAGTGGGTTGCGGCGAGTAATTGGGCGACAGGGCTCATGCTGCTATTTGCAATGGGTAGGTAATCGTTGTTTGAGCGCAGTTTGTGATAATCATGCCGGGCGTTTTTTATCAGTGTCTGCCCGCGTAAGGCCTCCCACATTACCAGTGTCATGGCGATGCAGGCGACGAAAAAAATGACCCACATAATGGGGCCACCACTGTTCATCAGTGATAAAAATTCATATTGGATATTCATGTTTCTAAAACTCCATCTCTACACCGAAAAAAGGGAAAAACGACATGCCAGTAACTTCGGTCGGATTGTCGATTTTTTCGTATTCATTACCATAGTCGTACTCAACAACGTTTCTGGCGAAGGTGACGTTTCGCAGATCAAGATAAAATTTTAACTTGGATTCTCTAAGTAGTACTTCGCGCCCGATCCTCAGATCTATCTTGTAATAAGTGGGCAGACGTTCGGCGTTGTGCTTACCATACTCGGCGACCCAACGATTATTCACGGCATCCCAATTACGACCTGTGATGACGGTATGGGGTCGACCGGAATTTACCTGGGCTTTGATGCTCCAGTCCCAGCGTTTCCAGCTACCGCCAAAAGGCTGGCCCCAAACCGCAATGAAGGTTAATGGTTGGTCGCCTGAAAAATCGCGTGTGATGTTGGTGATTTCATTGGTGCGACGTGACTTGGCCCATGACAGTGATAACCAACCGATCTTGCCCTGACTGGGGGTGCGTTTGATAAATAAATCAAATCCATAGGCCTCGCCTGTGCCTCGATTAGCGTAGTTATTGGGAGGTTCATTTTCATCTAGGGCGATCACCAGGTTTTTCATTGGCTTGTGGTAGATCTCGGCTTTGACGCTGTAGAGCGGGTTGATCTGATGTTTAATGCCGAGAATACGATGCTCTGCTTCGAGCATCAGCAGGGCCGGGTTACCAAATGATTCAATGATTTCTACGCCTTGTGGTAGTTGGATGTATTGCCCCCAGGTGGCGGTTAGCAGAGTATCGGGCATCAACTGATATTCCAGTGTTGCGCGTGGCGAAAGCTGGTGGGTATGAAATCCTCCAGTGATTTCGATATTGGTATGACGCAGGCCAAGCCGGGTCGTTAACCGGTTTGTCCATTGTTGACGATATTTAATGTAAGGAGATATTTCACTGCCGTTGATGGTTTTATCAAGCCGATACTTTTTTTGCGAGGTGAAGTCACAGTCAAAATCGTTTTCTGTACAGCGCCGGGGAGCATAGACATCCACCGGAATGGTTGCAAAGCCACTGGAGAGGCCAAAGCTGAGCTGTGACTTTTCCTGTATCTGCCAACGTAATTCCGGTTGCAAGTGAATCTGGTTTTCTTCAGTGCGGGCAAAAAAAGGCTCTCCCTGCTCATCGCGACCTACACGGGCTGAGCGTTTTTGATGTATATAGGCGAGTGTTGCAAGGCTGTCCCATTGTTTATTCCAGCGTTGCTGCCAGGTAAGGCCGGTGGTTTGGTAGGCTATTTTTTCACTCAATTCACCAGCGAGTTGAGGGTCGGATTTAGCGGAGCCGCGTAGTTCCATCTTCAATTCATCACCCGCTGCAAATACATAACTGTCGAGGTAGCCATTATTGAGTTGGTGGCGGTAGAGCGCCTGAAAATCATAAAATCGTGGTACTAATAATACTTGATCAGGGTCATCTTCATCATCATCGGAGAATAAATCAGTGGCAGCGCCAGGGGATAATATCAGATCAAGATAGCTGCGACGGCCTGCTATAAAAAAACTGTCATTTCCGGCCTTTCCCGCTGGGCCTTCCACCAGAAATGAGCTGGTGATGGTTGAAATATCAAATTTATAATGCATGCGGTCATTTTTTGGGGCGCGTAACTTGGCATCGACCACGCCACCCAGTGCATCGCCGTACTGGACCGGAAAGCCGCCCAGGAAAACATTAATATCTTCGATTAATGCAGGGTTGATGGTCGATTGGAGTCCACCGAAATGATAGAGGTAGCCCACTGGCGCATTATTGACCCAGGTGATATTTTCATTGCCGTTACTGCCGCGCATATAAACTTCGGCGGAATTTTCACTGGTAGCGATGATGCCCGGTAATGCAGTGATGGCTTTAAGTGGATCGCCGCCACTGCCTGCCGTCCTGGTTAGCTCAGCCTTGGAAAGTGTCAGCTTTGAGGTTTTCTCCGTTAGCCGTTCTGCAGTTACTTTCAGGCCTTCGCTTTCAATGACAAATGGCTTTAGATAGAGGGTGATTTTTGTTCGGTCTTGCGGAACCGATTCTATCAAGGTCTCAAACCCGGCTGCCAATACTTTGATTTTGTTGAACGATGTAATGTCAGAAAATTCAACTTTTCCGGTTTTCCCCGTTTCATCATAGATATTGCCTTCATTAATAACAACGGTTGCTCCCTCTACGGGTACACCACTGCCTTTCTCTTTGACAGTAATGGTGATGTTGGCAGCAAGGGCACCATTCACACTCAACATCATTACAATTAATAAAGCAGTAATATGGTGTGAAATATTATTCACTGGTTTTTCCTCATATGTATCGCCTATGGGTATTGGTACTGAGTTTATGGAAATGAATGGGTAGGGTCTGTTGAAGCTGTGTGTTGAAATGTATCTTTATGTAACAGCAAGTGTCGTAAATGCGCAGGGATTTGTGTATTTATTGCGATGGTAGCAGTTGACGGGTATATGTTCATAACGGTGGAGAATTTTGTGCCGATTTTGGCAATGTAACCCATTTTTCATCTTCATCAACCATAATCATTAAAACTTCCCATGTGTCTGTTTTTCTGGATTTTCCTATAAGTGCGCTGGCATTTTTACCTTTGTGTTTTCCTTTCTCTATATTGAAATTTAATTGATCAATTGTTGCATAGGGTCCTGAGTGTGAGGCAGGGAGCGAAATAGAGAATTGGGAGTTTTTGTCGAGACCTGCAAACGTTCTTTGGTCAGCAGCCGTACGAACAGCGTCTGCTTTGAGGGATATTGCACAACCGGATTGGGATAAAATAACGATGAAAATAAATATAAATGGTTTCATTTTTTCCCTTATTGATATTCCAGTATGTCACCAGGTTGGCAATTGAGTTCTTTACAGATAGCATTTAACGTTGTTAATCGAATTGCTTTTGCTTTACCCGTTTTTAAAATAGAAATATTTTGTTCAGAAATGCCAATAAGCTGAGATAGCTCATTCGATTTCATTTTGCGTTTTGCAAGCATGACATCCAGGTTAACGACAATAGCCATTATGTTTTATACCGTATGTGCTTGTTCATCTTCTAACTTTGCTGCTTCGTCCATGACCCAGGAGACCAGGATAATAACAGCGCCGATGATTAATGTGCCTATTTCTGAAACTCCAAACTGAGCAACCATCATTCGCTCACCTGGCACATTATTGAATGTTAAGACGATACTGATCAGCATGGTAAAAATCAGATTGGCGAATACCCAATAAATCAAGGCATATCCGAGATGGCGAAAACATTTAACATTTTGTTCAGAAAAGACAATGGCTCTTTCGTAGAGTTTAAATAATTTTTGCAGATTTATCATTCCATAGATAGCAACAGACACAGGAATCAGATTGGCCAAAAATGCCAATAAGAGCGTCTTAAAAGGAAGTGTCTGATTGATGGCAACAGGCAACTCCGCTGTAAACCCAACAGGTAAAAAGTTAAAAAACAACCAATACATCAAAGTAATAACGGGGATGCAAAATATCAAAACGGTCAACAACAGCCGGAATGCACGGCTGACACGTTGTATGCGATTTATATTTTCGCTGTCGGTTTCCATTGATTTAGGCCTTTGCTTGAAGTTTGGCCAGAATGCGGAAATAATTATCGTTTGTCAATAATTATTTATTGTTTTTCGGGTTTATCTGGCTTGTTTCCAACTGTGCATCATCATTTTTTGGCCAGCGAATAATAAATCGAGCGCCTTTTAGGGGGGAGCTTTCGACGATGACTGTTCCTTCATGCCATTGGCAGATACGTTGCACGATGGCTAGGCCAAGACCATAGCCTCCTGTGCCTCGGTCGCGGCTTGCATCGAGCCGTTTGAATGCCTCAAAGATATGTTCATGCGCATTTTCAGGAATGCCAGGCCCATCGTCATCAACCATGATCTGATAATTTTCGTCGTCTTGTGTAAAGACAACACGGATGTTGGTCTGTGCATAGCGTTTCGCATTTTGCAGCAGGTTTCCCACAGCCCTGGCCATCAATCGGGGTTCGAAGCGGGCATGTTTGAAATTTTTTCCCGTAATTTCAAAATCGATTGATAAGTTGTTTTCACCCATTTTTATTTGTTGGATGACTTCCTTCAGCCAGGGTTTAATGTTCTGGCGTTGAAATTTCAATTCCGGTTTGTCGCGATCAAAACGGGCATAGGTCAACAGTTCAGCGACCAGTTGATCCAGTTCATCAATGTCTGCATTCATGCTGGCTATGTAGCGTTTTTTATCTGCTTTATCGGAAGATGATTGCAGCATTTCCATGCCAAAACGCAGTCTGGCAAGCGGTGTTCGAAGCTCATGCGAGACGGCATTGGTGAGTTCTTTATGTGAGGAAATCAAACGTTGAATGCGATTGGCCATGCTATTGAATGTTTCAGCCAGTTCCAGCAAAACGGAATGTTTTGATAGTGCGGTGCGCATGCTGAAATCGCCTCGGCCAAAAGCACTGGTGCTGACGCTCAAGCGTTTAAGGTCTCGCCATAAAGGAAAGACCCAAAAGAACACAGCCAGTGCGACGAGGGTGGCGAGAAACACTATGAGAATGGATTGCAGGTAATTGAGCGTTAATGGTTCCTCAAATGGACCCAGCTTTATAACGTAGGGGCTATCGGCTATGTGATGATAGATAAATTCGGCATCGTTGTCGTCGAATGTTTGCACGACAATTTCACCGTTTTCCAGCATGGCCAGTTGGGAAGGAGGTAATTCAGTCCGGGTTTTTTCCAGTAAAATAACAGGAAAATTGAAACGCTGATTTAACGAGGATATTGTCGTCAGCCAGGTGTTTTGCGGCTGTTCACGCAGGCTCATTTCAATCAGGCTGAATGTGCTGCTGGACAGGCGTTGGCTGTCGTCAGCCGCTGTTTGTTCAAATGGAAATTCCAATACCCGGTCAGTTCCGGGAACGCGCTTATAACAATGAATGGCATTATCGATAGTGGTGCATACCATTGCGCCATGATTCAGGCGTTTCGTCAGGGTGGGGGAGAAGGTTGGTGATTCAAGCGATAACAGACGGATGGTGTAGCCACCGCTCTGATTCAATTCATTGATCAGCTTTGGCCATTGCTTTTCCGGCATTGTTTGCAAGCGCTTTTCAAGTAGGGCATAAGTGCCCTGGGCCAGACTACCCAGATAACGATCCAGGGTGCTTTGTAATATACTGTTGAGATTAGTGACGCTAAGAAAATAAATGACGACTACGAGTGCAAAAACCGAATACAATTTTAGAAACAGGCGTCCCATTGTCTGTATCTATTTCCAGGCTTCTTTGACAAACAGATAACCTTTGCCACGGATCGTTTTGATGCGGAAAGGACGGCTGGTATTGTCGCCCAGTTTTTTTCGTAAACGGGAAATGCGGATATCCACGGAACGATCCAGTCCGTCATAACCAATGCCACGCAGTTGATCCAGAATGGTATCCCTGGTCAGTACTTCTCCGGCATGGCTGGCCAGTAACCATAGTAGCTCGAATTCATTGGTCGTGAGATCCAGTGCCGTGTCATTCAGCCAGGCTTCACGAGCTGTCATGCTTATGCGGAAACCGTCATGATGTATATCATGGGTGTTATTTTTCTGTGGTACAGCTTGCTGGGATTGTAAGGGAAAACGGCGCAGTAATGCACGAATGCGGGCCAGTAACACTCGGGGCTGAACAGGTTTAGTGATGTAATCATCGGCACCGATTTCCAGGCCAACGACCTGGTCGATATCTTCGTCTCGTGCTGTCAGCATCAGGATTGGCCCAGGGTATTTTGGGCGTACGGCTTTGCAGATTTCCAGTCCATCCAATCCTGGCAACATCAGGTCTAACACAACCAAATCAGGCATTTCAGATACGATGCGCTGGCAGGCTTTGTCGCCTCTGTGTTCAATGGACACCACCATTACCTGTTGCTGTAAATATTCCTGAATGAGAGTGGAGAGCCGGATATCGTCTTCAACCAGCAATATTTGAATATGTGCTTCAGGTGTTGGCGAATTGGAGGGCACTCCGTTTTACCTCATGTCAAGAATAATGTGCTTATTATAGCCGCCGGGTTTGCCTGCTCTGTTGTGACTGTGTGCGATATTTGTATCAAAATGTAACGGTAGCTTGGAATGCTTTGCTTCGTTATTTGATATTGAGTGTTTAACCTAGAAACCTCAGTTGGATCACGAAAGTCCGCGCAAGCTCTTGGCGCACCTAGCAAAGCAGAAAAATGTCTCATCACCAATAAGGTGACCACGAATTTTTATGCTTCACTATGCACACCAATATCTTACGCGTCTTTTTCGCGCCCAACTGAGGTTTCTAGGTTAAACGCAAAGGTCCGTAGAGACGCAGAGTTTTTAGTGTTTTTCTTTGCGTTCTCGGCGTTAACAATACGGCGGCATACTGTTAATGCGCAGCATTCAGCGAATATCCAGCTCTTCCAATAGAGCTGAAAGTCGTTCCAGGCGTTGAACGGGATCGTCTAACTGTAAAAAGTATTGCTTTTGTTCGAGGCGGATAGGCAGTAACTCTGCCAGTCGACTGCCGACCCAGCTGGCGTCGTTATATTTCTTTTCCACTTTCACAAACGGATAGCCGAGTTGCTCGAACAGGTTGCGCAAAACGTTTGCGGCATGATTGAATTCTGCGGGCAGGGGATAGGTTGTTTCGTTATCGAGCAATGTTACTTCCACTATTGTAAGCTGGTTGGCTTGCACCTCACGGGAGATGATGTTGAAGCGTTGCTGGCCGCGTGCGGTAATGCCGAGTAAACCGTCTGGTTGTTTGTTGAAATAACAAATTTCGGTGAGGGTACCCGTGTCGTAAGTATCGGCGGCCTTGCCAACTTCCGAGCCATTACGAATCAGGCACACGCCAAAGCCGGAGTCCGTTTTCATGCAATTGCTGATCATGTCGAGATAACGTGGCTCGAAAATACGCAGTGGCAGAGTGCCGCCGGGAAATAACACGGCATGAAGCGGGAATAATGGAATGGTGAGTGTGCTCATTGCTGCTGTTCTTCGCCCCAGCGCGGTATTAATGTGTGTTTAATGTCCAGGTGGTCCAGTATTCGTGCAACCACAAAGTCGATCAGTTCATTGATACTTTGTGGCTGGTGATAAAAGCCAGGGCTGGCGGGCATAATGGTAACCCCCAGTTGTGAAAGTTTCAGCATATTTTCCAGATGAATGGACGAAACTGGCATTTCTCGGTGCAGTAAAATCAGTGGACGGCGTTCTTTCAGCATTACATCGGCAGCGCGCTCGATAAGATCTCGGCTGGCGCCATTGGCTACGGCGGATAATGTTGCCGAGGAGCAGGGACAGATCACCATGGCATGAGCGGTGTTGGAGCCGCTGGCCACTGGCGACATCCACTGGTCGCGACCAAAGACGTGCAATTGCTTGTCGGCGGCACTGAAGTATTCGCTGAGGAATAATTGTTGCTCATCGGCCCGCCCTGGCAGGTTGAAGTCTGTTTCGGTAGCGATGACGACTTGTGCCGGTTGTGAAACCATCAAGTACACTTCACATCCTGCATCCAGCAGGCATTCTAGCAGGCGCAGGCCGTACTGGACACCGGAGGCGCCGGTTATGGCGACGGTAATTGGCGTATTGTAATTTTGCATTATTTTGTCAGTTCACGGTTTTTTGTGGAAATGATTAACCCGTATCGAGAGATCTGGAATGCGCGTTTATGCCGTAGGTTGTAGTGAGCTTGCGAAGCTCAACGTAGCCCATGATGTTGGGGTTCGCAAGTTCATCGCCAACTTATAACAAGCCGGTTATAAGTTAACTTGCCTCTGCACTTGACTCAGCTCGTTCGTTATTTGTTAACATTTGGCATCTAAAAATGGTGTTTTCCACTCAATCTATGGTCTGCCTGAGTTAAATGCAGAGGCATGTAAGTTAATGATACCGGAGCGCTATCGTTTCCTGATGTCTTGTTATCCTCCTTTAACCTCCGCTCGCAGAGCTTCAAGCAGCTTTTCATGTAACCCACCGAAAGCACCGTTGCTCATGATCAGTATATGATCGCCGGAGCGGGCGATCTTGACGATGTGTGTGAGCAGTTGGTCAATGTCATCAAAAATTTGTGCTGTGTCCAGTGTTGCGGTTATATGTCCGAGGTTCCAGTCTAATCCTGCGGGTTGGTAGAGCAGCACTGCGTCGGCGGTATCCAGCGCTGGACCGAGGGTGTCCCGGTGAATGCCCAGGCGCATAGTGTTGGAGCGTGGTTCCAGTACCGCGATAATGCGTGTTGTGTTGCCAGAAGGGCCTATTTTGGCACGCAGTCCGGCGAGGGTGGTTTTTATTGCCGTGGGGTGGTGGGCGAAGTCGTCATACACGGTGATACCATCGATTTCGCCGCGAATCTCCATGCGCCGTTTTGGACTCTGGAATTGTCCCAATGCTTCGATGGCGTATTTTGTCGGCACTCCGGCGTGGCGTGCGGCGGCAATGGCGGCCAGTGCGTTGTTGACGTTGTGCTGGCCGAGTGAATCCCAGTCCACGGTGCCTTGTGATTGTCCGTCAAAAAATACCTCGAAGGTGCTGCCGTCGGCCTGTTTCAGTTCGGCATGCCAGCCGTTGCTGGGTTGTTCGTCGATGGTTTCTACCGGTGTCCAGCAGCCCATCTCCAGTACCTGCTGGAGGTGAACATCGGCCTGTGGCGCGATAATCAGGCCGTTACCAGGCACGGTGCGAACCAAGTGATGAAACTGACGCTCGATGGCTTCGATGTCGGGAAAGATGTCGGCGTGATCGTATTCCAGGTTATTGAGTACGACAGTGCGTGGCCGGTAGTGTACAAACTTGGAGCGTTTGTCGAAGAAGGCAGTGTCGTATTCGTCGGCTTCCACGACAAAAAATGGTGCGTTACCGGCACGGGCCGAGAGGCCAAAATTACGCGGTACGCCGCCAATCAAAAAACCGGGCGTCAGTCCGGCGTCTTCCAGGACCCACGCCAGCATGGATGCAGTGGTGGTTTTGCCGTGGGTGCCTGCTACCGCCAGCACCCAGCGATCCTTGAGCAGATAATCGGCGAGAAAGGCCGGGCCGGAGGTGTAAGCCAGCCCACGCTCCAGTACGAATTCCACGGCTGCGTTGCCGCGTGACAGAGCGTTGCCGATGACCACTAAATCCGGTGTGGGTTCGAGTTTTCCTGGGTCGAAACCTTCAGTGAGCGTGATGCCCGCTTCCGCCAGTTGGGTGCTCATGGGCGGATACACATTCTGGTCCGAGCCACTGACTTCGAAGCCCAGCTCCCGTGCCAGCAGGGCGATGCCGCCCATAAATGTGCCGCAAATACCGAGGATATGAATATGCATCAGCTTGTGGCCACCCCGGCAATTTGCAGTGCGACCATCACACGAATGGAGGTGTAGATGTAAAGCAGAGCGATGCCGGTACCCACCCATATGGATACATCCACGGCGTGGCGCAGGATGTGGCCGATGACACCGATATTCCAGATGACCAATACCTGCAATAAGAAGGATAGCGAACTGGGGTCATCGGCACTGGTTTGCTGCAGGTAGGCGATTAGCGGCCAGCGTATGAATTCAAACAGAGTACCGGTGGCGGCAAAGGCGGTCACGGTTTGTGTCATGCGGCTTTGATAACCTCGGATCCACAAGGCAAGCCAAGCGAGCCCGACCAGCAATAGTGTATCAACACCGGCGGATAACAATGCCAAGCCAAAGGTTTGATCCAGCGCTGCAATGACCAACCCCATCAGCAGATAAGCGCCGATGCACAGTAGCATCAGGAAGCGTGAGTGTGGCAGATCCTGAGGTGCGGCGCGCAGGCGCATGATGTTAAAAATCAGAATGATGAGTGCGTTCATGGGAATGTGGGCTGTAATATCAGGTCAGGCTATAGTTTTTCGATATCGCCGGGCAGTAATTGCCTGTCATTCATCACGCTGAGTACATCAATTTGATGGGAACGAATGCGATAAATTATCCGGTAAGGCTGGGGTAATATCTCTCGGCAGTCATTTTGTTGATGTTCGGGGATTTTCCTGTCCGCATGGGGATGTTCGGCAATTTGTCGGGATGTCGCAACAGTTTTTCTCACGGCTTTGTCTGCAATGGCGGGAGATTCTTTACTAATATAATCGTGGATAGCTTTTAAGCGATGTTTGGCGCGATCCGTCCGGTAGACCTTCATTCCTGAATGCCAAACTCTTTCAAAATATCTTCTGCCGGGGTTACCCGCCCGGCTTCACTGTCGGTCAACTCTGACTCGATCTCTTTTCTGAGCACCATTTCATAAATGACATCATCCCAGGATGCCTGATTGTTCAGTTGCTCAATCAGTTCATGGGCGGTTTGTTTGACGTTCGTTTGCATAACAATGTTTCCAGTTGCTTTTTTCATAGCCTAGCATATTGTAAGTCCGTACCAAGTTGTGGCCGGGCATGGAATAATGTACCTCATTGTAATGCGCGTGGCGTGACAATATGACAGTCATCGCGCGCAGCTAAAAAAGAGAGCAAAATAACATGTCTGAAGCCCCTGAAGAACCTCTGTTTATTGATACAGAAAATGCTCTGGCCGAGCTGTGCAATAAACTGCGTGGCCAGCCTGTGCTAGCGCTGGACACAGAGTTCCTGCGCGAAAAAACCTATTATGCCCAGCTATGCCTGCTGCAAGTAGCAGCCGATGGGGTGGTTGCCTGTGTTGATCCGCTGGCGGTGGACCTTGCGCCTTTACTGGATATTATTTATGACCCTGCGGTAATCAAAGTGATGCACAGTGCACGGCAGGACATGGAAATCTTTTTTGACCTGCGCACTGATGTGCCACGGCCATTGTTTGACACACAGATTGCCGCCACGCTGATGGGGTTTGGTGAGCAGGTAGGCTATGCCAATCTGGTGCAGCAGATGCTCGGTGTGACTCTGGACAAAGCAGCCACGCGCACGGATTGGAGCCAGCGACCACTGGATGCGGAGCAGATCAATTACGCCGCCGATGATGTGCGTTACCTGTTTACTGTCTACCATCAACAAATGGATGTGTTGGCCAGCAAAGGACGACTTGAATGGTTGCAGGCAGACTTTGACGAGATGAGTGACCGCAGCACTTATGCGCCCGCACCGGAGGATTTGTGGAAACGGGTACGCGGCGCACAAAAATTGTCATCGCCACAATTGGCCGTGTTGCGTGGCTTGGCAGTATGGCGTGAGGAACGTGCACAGGCCAGTAACCGGCCGCGACGCTGGATGCTCAAAGATGAGGTGATGGTGGATTGTGCGCGTCGTTCGCCTGATCGTCTGGGTGACTTGGCAAAAATTCGTGGTATCGAAGAACGTTTGCTGAGTCGTCATGGTGAGAATCTGCTCAAGGTGATCGCCGAGGCCAAGGCTACGGACTCTACGAGCTGGCCAACAACATCGAAGAGCCAACGATTGGTTGCCGATCAGGAGGCCGTGGTGGATTTGCTCATGGCGGTGTTGCGCCTGCGTGGCAACCAACATGATGTCAGTCCGGCCCTGCTGGCCAGTCGCAAGCAACTGGAAACGTTGGTGACTGGAGATACGGATAGTGCCGTGCTGCATGGTTGGCGCGCTGAATTGGTTGGGCATGATTTGCAGGCGGTATTGGCGGGGAGAGCGATGCTACGGGTGGTTGATGGAGGATTGGAGTTGGTTTCGTCGCCATCCCCTTAAATTGTGGATGCGAGAAACTTTTGCCGTTTTCTGCCTACACTTTGCTTGATGTAAGCTAAAAACAAGCGCGGTCATTTATGACGATCATTTTCCAGCGACATTTTTCCTGGCGAGAGAATAACGATTTTCAGTTGTTGGTAGATGGTGGAGAAATTTTTCCCGCGATGTTAGCCAGTATTCGCACGGCACAATCGCAGATTCTGCTCGAAATGTATTTGGTGGAATCGGGTGCGTTGCTGGATCAGTTCATTCGTGCTCTGGCTGATGCGGTGCAGCGTGGCGTGAATATCTATTTATTGTTTGATGACTACGGTGCCCGAGGTCTGAGCGCCAGGGATCGACAGCGCATTATCCAGGCTGGTATTCATCTGGCCACATATAACCCGTTACGATTTGGCAAAGCCAGGCGAAACCTGCTGCGGGACCATCGCAAATTATTGCTGGTGGATACTGCTCAGGCCTTTGTGGGCGGTATGGGGCTGGCCGATGTTTTTGATGCTGAGGTCAACCCCCAAACCTTTTGGCACGATGTTGCCGTGGGCATTGAAGGACCGGTGGTGGTGGATTGGTGCGCGATGTTTTGTCGTAATTGGCGCTATTGGGCAAAACAATGTTTGTTACCCCCGGTTGTGTCGGGTACTGGCAAGATCGATGTATCAGCCGGACAAGCAGGGCGTGTTGCCGGTGCTCATCGTTTTGGTGCCCTGAGTATTCACCATTTTTTTCTCAAGCGTGTGCGCAATGCCGAACGCCGGGTGTGGATGATGACCGCTTACTTTGTGCCTTCACGCGGTCTGCTACGCGCTTTGCGTAAGGCTGCCAGGCATGGTGTGGATGTGCGCCTGTTATTGACCGGTTCGAAAACAGATCACCCGGCGGTACGTTACGCGGGGCACCGGCATTATTATTCCTTGTTGCACGCTGGGGTGCGCATTTTTGAATATCAGCCACGGTTTTTGCATGCCAAGGTGTTGATGTGTGATGACTGGGTGTCGTTGGGTTCCAGTAATATGGATAGCTGGAATTTGCGTTGGAACCTGGAAGCCAATCAGGAAATTGAGAATAGTGACTTTGCGGTGCGCACGCGTGAATTGTTTGAGGCTGACTTTGCCGATAGCGAAGAATGTCAGTTAAGCACCTGGCAAATGCGCCCCCATTACCGACGTGTGCAGGAATGGTTTTGGGGGAAAATTGCTCAGTGGCTTGAGCGCATCAGCATTCGTTTGCGGCGTGATAAATGAAATGGGATGCGGTAAGTAAGTGTTCACCTACCAACATTCTCAATGCAGAGTGTGCGGTAATGCCAGGGTAAATGCGGGAATGTCGGCATCAAAGGCAAGGCCGTTGTCGGTCACCATTTGATAACTGCCTTGCATACTGCCTATCGGGGTTTCCAGTACGGTGCCGCTGGTGTATTCGAAGGTTTCACCGGGGCGCAGATAGGGTTTTTCACCCACTACGCCTTCGCCGTGGACTTCCTGCACATTACCGTTGGCATCGGTGATGATCCAGTGACGGGTCATCAGCTTGGCGGCCACATCACCGGCGTTGTAAATAGTAACGTTATAGGCAAAAACGTAGCGTTCATTATCGGGAGAAGATTGTTCTTCAAGATAATTGCTCTCAACACCGACTTCAATGAGGGTGTTATCGGATTCTTTCAGGCTGTTCATGGTTTTTCATCTCGTTGGCCGCTTACCGGACTGGTGGCACGGTGGAATTGTTGCATTATCCCGGAAAAGCAGTTTTCGCTCCACTACATCCAGGGTGAGAATTTTGATCAAGATGCATTTATGACAATGATTCGCATCAATTTCACCCACGATCTTACGCACTTTTTTAATCTTGTTCCTTGTTCATGCTGGCGATGTACGCTTTGCCGTGTGTTGCCGCTTACGGGGTCAGCATTCTGGCGCGCGTGTTGGGCAGTGGCATGTCGCTTTCACTCAGTGCCAGTTCCATTGCGGCGGCATGGCGCTGGCGTTGTGTGCCATCGGTTAGTATCTCTTTGAGGTGTTTCGCACCTATCGGCTGGCCCATGAAATAACGATGGCCAATAATATAATGCGGGCTCTGTTGACACCAGATGGAGGCAATTTTCTCTGCGTCCGGGGTGGGTAGGTTTTCATCGTCATCCAGATCGATGGCGTTGTTATCCGTATCATCAATGGCAATGATGTTGTTCGGTGCGTCCAGCACTGACTGGTGTGCTGCAATATCAATTCCCGTGATCAGCGTGAAAGATTCACCGGCCAGTTTTGCTAATGTGGGGTCTTGCATGGTGTTGATTAGCCAGTTAATCGCATGGGGATCACCGAGTGCGCTGGTCGCCTTGATCACCGCCCTGGTCTGGTTTTTATCTTCCGCCAGTTTATCAATCCACCCCCGTGCCTGACTGATCGGCAATGCTCGAAAAGCCAGTTGAATTGCTTGGTTTTGGTAGGGGCCTGTTTTGAAAACAAAATCTTGCAGGTGGTGTGCGCTGGTCGGATGACCTAACAACACTGCGGACCAGATGGCCCAGAAGCGGATATTTTCATTGTCGTCATGCATCGCCTGGTTGATTGCCGGCATACAATCCTGGCGGCGTAACTCGCCGATCAGGCGCAAGGCACGGGAATAGAGTTTTTCATGTTGCCGACAATCATCACGTTGTAAAATATTCGTTAGACGCTCTCCCGGGTTCTGGCGACGCACGCTACAGGTGGCTAGCCCCAAATATTTATGCGCCATCTCTTTGCCGTTGAGAAAACGTTCTGTCCAAGGATTCGCAAGTTCATCGGGCAGCCAACCCATGGCAGAGATCAGGCCGGGTGTGGCGAGCGCATTTTCCAGGCCTATATCAACGGCCGTTTTGATTTTTCCGGTTTCGTGGCTGCGCATGGCGATAATCATGGCGGTGAAGACTTCGCCAGGCTCTTGAAATTCCAGAGCCTCTTCACAAGCTTCCCAGCCCGGATCCAACGCGGTCATCAGTCCGTCGAGCCGAGTTTCTATGCGTTGTTCCAGAGTGTGTATATCGCGAGCATAGTAATGGGGTTGCTCCATTACTATTGAGCGCAGTAGCCATAAAAAAGAGGCATCTTCGACGCTCTGTTTGTAAAAGTCTTTATAAGTATGCTTCACATTCAGAGGGTCTGGGGTGTTGTTAAGAGCAGTCTTGCCTGACATTCAACTCAGTCCGCACTATTTTTGTTGTTGCGCCATAACCGGCCACCCAGATGACAGACATTTTTGCCTTCAGGTTTTATGTCAAAGGCGTACATCATAAATTCACAGACATCTTTAAAACCACACTTTTATCCTTTCTGTTCGGATGCGCTATCCCTCGTTTATTTGCATATGTTGTCTGTCTCATAGCGTTTTCCTGTTGATTAACTCTTTGTTTAACCTAAATTAATCATTGTGTCGTGTTTATTGTGACAGCATTTATTTTCAGCGCCATTTTATTGCAGGGCATGGAGGCTCGCCATGTCATGCTCAGTTTTAACTGATTTGGTTCAATGAGCAGTGTTTCCAGGCTGAATTCAGGCCTCACCGAATCACCCGCAAGGGTGACTTCAGAACGTAATTTAATCACCGGTACGGTGAATTTCAGGGGGCCATGCGGGTGCATGTTGGTTATTTCTACCGGTTCACCACCTTCGAGAAAACCCGGATAGATTAAGTCCGCGTGCGCCATGCTGAAAAACCGCCGGTCAAAGTCTGTGGGAATGTACGGTGCACGTTGGGTTTCCCAGATCTCGTCATAGGTACCGGCAAAACCGCAACGGGGTGACCAGTGTGGTGCGCTGGCAGCAAAACAGGCAGGTACAGGTCGTTGCTTTGGATGGTTGATGAGATTGTCGGGATCTTCCAGATTGGGCAGTGGCATACCGTTTATTTCTTCTGTTTTTCTTTGCCCCGAAAAACCACATCCAACCGGATTACGTTCTTCCGTCGCGGTGACCTGCCCATCCGCGATATGCGTCCCGCCATAGGCTTTTTCATAGGTCATAGCCATGGTTTTGAAAGGTTGCGGGGGGGAGATGCGCCCGTCCTGCCATTGGCGATTGCCAAAGATTCGAATGGTTTTATGCACTCGACCGACCGTCAGACTGACATCCAACTGGCGAACTTCTTTTGCGTCAGGCGCGAAGGCATGGCCGAGTACGATAATGTCGCTGTTCGGTTTGCCAGTGTGATAATCAGAGGTGTATTTAATACTGGATTTTTCCGGTTCAGCCCAGTATTCATCAGCCTCTGTCGGTGGTGGTTGTTCGTCGATCAGCGTCCATTGTTTACCGATATTGAATGTGGCTCTGACAACGATGTAGAGCGTATCAATTCCCTCTTCATTCGGGAGCAGGGCGGTGTTGGCGGCAAAAGGAGTGTTGTTGTGGAGTTGTAACATAACGAATAATAGATGCCTATGCTGAAAACAGACCTGATTAAGACGTGGCGAAGCTCCCATGCACATTATTCATGAAGCTATTTTTCATTTCGGTATACACCGTTTCGGTGACTCTATCCAAAGGTTGGTCTTTGGGCAAGGATCGCTCCATCACTTTGAGGGAGTAGCGGGGGTATCTGTGCTGAGTGGCGCCACAGGTTTTGGTGCGTGCGGGTCTTTGGGTGCATCACGCAGGGCAAGGATGATACCACCGGGCTGGCGTGTCAGGGTAACGGTGGCATCGGTCATTTCACGGAAGTTTTTTACCAGCATGGTGTTGTCTGGGTTGTTGTGATTAAAGACCAGGTGGGTCAAACCTTTGAGCATCGCTAATTGCTCCCGGCCATTTTCTGCGGCTGGTGGCAAGGGTAGCACATCGGCGCGGACGACTAACATGGTGCGCGCAGGCCATTGGCTGGCAGCGAGAAAATGTTTTTCCGGGTCAGCCGCCTCAGGGATCAGAGTGCGGATCAGTTCATCTGTGGGCGACAGCAGGCCGCTTTCCAAGCGGAGATGGTGAGCCTTGTCGGCCTGCATGAACAGGGTGGCCATTACCAGCAACGCGGTTAGTACCAGTCCACGCTGGCCGATGAACCCTGCGTGTCTTCCCAGTGCCAGATTGGCGCGAATCAACAGCGGTATGCCGCAATATAAAATGATGACCAAGGCAATAAAGGCCCAGTTGATATCGGCGACCAACAGACCCAGCAGCAGGCCGAGTAACAAGCTGCTGCCGAATAAGTCGTTCAGCAAATCACGGCCCTGTTTGAACAAGACCACCAGCAGCAAAATGGCGGCAATGATTCCCGGTACATTACTGATTTCACTGAGGATGTTGGTGTCGGTACCCTGAAACATGCGGCTCAGAGAAACAATGGGATTTTCCATCCATGTCAGTGCAATCCAGCCGGTTTGCATGGTGAGGATAATGCCGGTGGCGATGGCGATGCCGATCCATACCCGTTTTTTCTGGTGTTTAGATTTGGGGTTTTTGTGCCAGTGCCAAGCCAGTGCCAACGGGTAGGCCAAGCCGATAGGGTGCAGGGTGACGGTGATAGCCACCAGCAGGGTCTGTACAAAATACAGGCTGCTGATGGTGTGCTCAGAGGCGCGGTACTTGCGATCTAATACCCAGCCCAGCCCAAAGGCGGCGATGAGGTAGGGGCCGACGCCCATATAGTCGGTGAGGCCAAGGGCGGCGGGAGAAATAAGTAGCAGGCCGGTGGCAATCAATGCCGTTTCGTCGCCGTATTGTGTGTCGCGCTGGCGGACCCAGTGATACAGCAACATGGCTGCGCCAAAGGTAACCATCAATGAAAACACCTTGGCTGCTAGGATACTGCCAGACCAGTACAGACCCAGCGGGACAAACAACAGGGCACGAAAATCCGGGCCGCCGTAGGTGGTTATCGGGTTGATTACCTGATCTACCACTGACCAGTTGAGCAGTAGCGCCATGGCTGCGCCTTCGTCCAGTCCGTAGGGTGTGAGGTTTATCAAACCAAGCCAGAGGATGGTGCCGCCCCAAGCGAACATCAGTAAGTAAGCCCAGACTTTGGACGGGATTTTTTCCAGTAAAGATTCGAACATCAAGGTATCTCTGTTACTTATGCCACAAGCCCATAATACTTTTGCTGCGAGCGAGACACAAAAGTTGGGAATTCTACATGAACTGACGGGAGCAGGAAATTATGTGCCGTGATGTCGTAAGGTGATTATTTTAGTTCCAGGTGCAGCATCTTGCCACCAGTCTTGTCGGCCAGTTTTTGGTAATGCCAGTTGGTTTCTGGATTGTCGCGACCGATGGGCAGGGTGAATACCGGGCTGGGGATATGGAAGTAATGAATGCGGTCGGCGGGGGGCTCGTCACCGATCAGCAGGTAGGCGCCGGGTATCGGAGCATGTTCGGCGGCATAGCGGAAGCCATAGCCAATTGTCTCATTAGCACCGGTAAAGGGTGCGCCTTCCATCAGTCGGTCGAACATTGCTCCCATGGTGCCGTGGTAAGTGTCGGCTTTACCATCGGAGAACCAAGTGAGGGCATCGAGTTTCTTGCCTGAACGGATGACGATGATACGCAGCACCGGAATCAGGAATTCGCTGACACCATGCATGGAACCGGTCGCGTCGATAAGCAGATGCAGGCTGGTGCCAGGCAAGTCACGCAGACCTTTGATAAAGATGTCGAAATCTTTGTGATTTTTGCCTTCGGCTAGACCGGCAGCGGCCAGAGCCTTTTCCATTTGCGCGTCAGTGGAAAGGCCGACGAGGGCGTCCATGTTGGCCATCAGGCGTGCACGTTCGGCCTGGGATTTATCCAATTGAACTTGCAGGTCGGCGAGGGCTGTTTTGAGCTTGGGGGCTTGGTATTGCTCGGCCATGCGTGCGGTGATGAGAATGGTGACCAGCAAAAAAACGAACGTGGCAAGCATCAGCAAGGCGATGTCGGAAAACATCTCGTAAATATTAGGTGGTGATGAGCGGCGTTTTTTACGCATGTTTTTTTAGTATTAAGTGCATGCGGTGTGAGTTAGGCGCTTATTTTTTGCGCTTATCGCCGAACAGATAACCCATCACCCCGAGTTCGCTTTGTTTGAGTTTGATTTCCATCGCAAGGGTTTTCACGTGTGCTTCGCGGAGTCGTACCATTTCCCGCAAATGGTCTATATCCATATCCTGTCCGGGTTGCTTGACTTCAGTGGCGAATTCGCGCAACGCGCTACGGGTGTCGGTGAGTAGCTTTTGCAGATTGGTGATGTTGTGGCTCATCGTGGTGATTTCGGCATTGATGAGGCGCAGGTCGCGTTCCAGTGAAGGTTTGAAGTCCGATGAACAATAGACTAGGCAGGTGCGTGTCAATGTGTCTTCCAGACTTTCCACGCCGGTTGCATCAATATGCGCGAAGATGCGCAACAGTACGCCGCCCAGTACAGCCCCCAGCAGGGTGGTGTAAAACGCTGTGCCCATGCCGGACATGGCGCTACTTAGCCCTGCGAGCAGCTGGGTCTGATCCTGGCCCAAAGCATCCAGTGAGCTGGTAAGACCGGTGAGGGTCAGGGTCAAGCCTGCAACGGTGCCAATCAAACCCAGTGTGATGAGTAGGTTGCCGATAATTTCCAGGGCGTGAGCGATACGCTGGTAGATGGAAAATTCGACATCGACCAGAGCCTCGATATTGAGTTCGCCATTATTGTTGACAATAGTGCGCAATGAGTCGAAAAAATTGGCCACACAGCCTTTTTTTTGGGTTTGCTCAATGGCCAGCCAACCATCACGTTTGGCGATGTTTTCCAGCTCGTCTACCTTGACGGACTCCAAGGTAAGTAGAATAGTGAGCACAAAACTGGTGGCCACACCCAGTGTAAAGAGGCTGATGATGGCCCAGGTGATGCGGCTGGGGTCGTGCTGTACGAAAGTCAGTACCTCAGTATCCTGATACAGCCCCAGGTAAATGACAATAGTCGCAGCCGCCCATACGACCCATAATACCAGGGTCCGGTATCCTCTTTGTACCATGGCGCGATAAGCTCAATTTTAGTTAGTGATAAATCCGGCAGGGCGGCTTCATGTTGCGCGTGCCTGTGTTTGGTTTTTATCACCCAGAGTATGTTGCGGGTTTGGGTGTAAGGTCAAACGGTGATGACCTGTTGTAACTGCTTTAGCTTACCGTACCGTACCGCTGATTTACCCTGTGGGCATATGTCGAAACTGTTACTTTGCCTGATGTTAGTCGTTGATAACCAAATGAAACACTCGGGAAATTCAAGGCCAATTGAGTCTGGTAACTTGAGGGAAACGTGATATATACTGGCCGCCGTTTGCTTGTCCGGCTATGGGTAACCGTGTTATACATGGCCGAAATTTTTAAACCTTGGTTTGTGAATTCTGTCTTTGGAGGGGAATAAAAATGGGTATTGATATAGCGATTTTGCTTGTTTATGTCGTCGCGACGGTTGTGTCCTTTGTGGTTGCTGGCATGATGATGAAAAGAGGCTGAACAAGTCTTTAGAACAAAGATTTGGGTGTTTTTGCATGAGTTTTGTCGTGGTGAGTTGCGGGCAGGTACGCATACATTGGCAGAATTTATTGGAAATAGTTGGGTGGGGGGCAGGCAAGTCCCGCGAATTATTAAGTAAGCCTGAAATTGAAGTCGGTAGAAGGGTGTAAGCCGGGTAAAACAAGAATTAAATTGCTTATTACGAATTAACAATTGGTTGGGAGGGAGTGGTCTTATGCATCTCATAATAAAAGTATCAACAGTCGCGACACTGTTGGCCGCGTCTGCGGCATTTGCCTCTATTGGAAGTCAGGGCAATATCGAAAATGGTAAAAATATTTACATGAATGGCAAAGGAGATGTTCCTGCCTGCAACAGCTGTCATGGCCAGGATGCTATGGGTGATGATGCCATGGGTACGCCGCGTCTAGCGGGTCAGGGTTATGTCTTCCTTGTCAAGCAGATGGAAGATTTTGCAACAGACAAACGTATGGACACCACTATGTTCATTATGAACACCAATGCCAAGGGATTGAGTGCTCAGGATCGTCTTGATGTGTCTGCTTATGCAGCCAGTTTGAGTAAAGAATTGGTGTCATCGGACATGGCGCAAGTGAAAGAACTAGGTAATCCGGTGGGTGTGCGACATCTGGGCAAAGGCATTGTGATGTATGGCGCGGTGGATCGCGGTATTCCTTCCTGTTACTCCTGTCATGGATTCAATGGTCGCGGTGCTGCGCCAATTTATCCAATGATTGGTGGCCAGAAGTATGTTTATCTTATCAATCAGATGAAAAAGTGGCGTGATGGCAGTCGTGCCAATGATGTAATGGGCCAGATGCGTGCCGTTGCTAAAAACCTGACGGATGATGATATTCATAATGTTGCGACGTATCTGACGTCGGCTCCTCGTACTACTATGGGTAATTCGCGTGTACCGGGAGATTATCCTGAGCATTAATTTTCGGGTAGCAATGACAATAAAGAAGTAAAAAAGGCGGATTTTTCCGCCTTTTTTACTTCTAGGGTTTTTCTTTAACCAACAGTTTTCTTATAAGGCGGTTTTTCTGGTAGAATTCTGGGGCCGTAGTTGTTAGCGTACGGCTGTTGGATCGGGGTTAGTTCATCACAGGCATTTGCTCTGGTACAGGGCATTCTCGGATAGCGGTAACCATTAAATTATGTCGAAAGAAAAACAATCACTGAAAAGTGGTGAAAAGATTTTGTTTGGGATAGTGGCTGTGTTTATTGGTTTGGCCGTCATTGCTTATGTTGCGATGGAAACCTATCGTATGACACGCACTGAGCCCTTGTTCGAAAATAAAACACATTATAATTTTTCGGAAGCAGGGCATTTGGGTTCTCGCTTATTTCGCGAAGCGCGTTGTACTGCCTGTCACCGCGCATTGCGTAATGGCACCAACATGGGATTGTCGCTGGATGGCGTTGGTTCGGTACGCACTCTGGATTGGCTGGTTGCTTTTTTGGCTGATCCGGAGGCAACTTATGCAGCCAAAACCCTTGATCATGGCCCCAAACCCAAAGAAGCAGCTTATGTTGCGCGGATGTCGGAAAAAGACCGGTATGCCATTGCGGTATTTATTTCTGAGCTGAAAGCAGAACAGGGTTCGTCATCAGCAGCAATGCCACCAGAAGGGCGCTCAGACTTTATTGATAATATGGTGGGTGCTTGGGCACCAGCCAGTTGGAAAGAGCGTTTCCAAGATATCCGTACCAAACAACCAGTGGAAGATACTACTCAGCCAGAATCTCAACCAGTATCCCCGGAAACAAGTGAGCCAGATTCCAGGAGTGATCATAGTGAATGATAACCACCAGAAGCCGTGGGAGCAGGACACGGAATATACGCGTTACACTCTGTGGTTTGTTTATGCTTGTATCATTTACAGCCTTATCGGTTTTTCCTGGGGCGCGTTGATGGGGGGTATTTCTGAATTTCGTTATTTTGTAGATCACCGTTTGCATGGTGATTTGATTGTGCGTGCGCACACGCATATCAATTTGTTGGGTTGGGTGGAAATGGCGATTTTTGCTGCTGTGTATTACATTATTCCTCGTTTGGTGAAGCGTCCTATTTACAGCCTCCGACTGGTCAAGGTGCATTTTTGGACGCATAACTTTGGTCTTATTGGCATGGTGGTATTTTTCACAACAGCAGGTGTGTTGGGTGGTTTGGCTGGTGAGACGAGTACGCCGGAGCAGGTCGAAGCAGTCGTGAAGCCAATATTGGCCACCATGGGTATTTTTGGCACCATAGTATTGCTGGCGAATTTTATCTGGGCGTACAATCTATTTCGTACTTGTTCTGGTTGGGAAAAAAGGAGGGCTGAGATATGAAAATATGGCAGTACTTGAGCTTTTTTTTGGTGCTGATGCTTCTGTCCGGCTGTTTTGACGACGGTAGCTATAAGGTTGGCATGACGGTACCGAGCTTGCGCACTAAAACGCTGGAAGATGTTGGTGGCGATCTGAGTCGTATTACCAGCTATCGTTATCCTGACAAGCGCATGTATCAGTATTCACTGGATGATGCTTTGACTAAGGAACAGGTGATGGTGCTGACCTTTGCCACTCCGGGGCACTGCACGCAGTGTGACAAACACTTGCAAATGCTCAAAGGTATAATGGACAAGTATGGGGATGAAGTGCTGATTTTGCATATGGACCAGTATCAAAACCCGGAGGCTTTTAACGAGCTCGTTGTGATTGGTGACCCCTGGACCTATATTGTTGACGGTAAAAAAACCATACGCCTGAAACGTGCTGGACGCATGCTGTATCGTGAAGTGGATGCTGTGCTCGTCAGCCTGTTAAAAGAAGAGAAGACGGGTTAACAAGCGTGGCAAAATCTGAGATGTTCAAGTTGTCGAAAGACAGCAAAGGTGTAACGTGGGATGTGTTGATGTATGTGCCCACGGTGTCTGGACTGGGTATTGGTGCGCTGATGTTTTGGTATGACAAAAATCAGGGATTGGCTTACCTGTTATTTTTTCTTGCCTGCTTCTTTTTTTATCAGGGAGTGCATCGTGTGCTGGGGCGTATGCTGGTGCTTCCGCAATCCCCGGTTTCACTGGATGTGTCCAGACAGCGAGTGTCGCTGGCCTTGCGGAATGGCGAGGTCATTGAGTTAATCAAGAACGTGCGCTATTTTTCAGACCATGCAGGTAAGTCATTTGGTCTCACAGGAATGGATATGATGGGTTCCAAGCGTCAATATGTTTTTCATAAGGGGCAGTTTGTCGATGCTACTGCTTTCAGTAAGGTGGGTGATGCACTTAAAGTATTTGCCTAGGGGAGAGGACTTAATTAACAACAGTATGGCCTTGTTAGTTGAGAATGCCTCCTAAGAATACCCTCTAGGAGTAGGAGCCAAGAAATCTGCCTCAAAATGCCTTTCCCTCGCGACGATTTTCATTCTCGGGCAGGCGCCTAGTATAACCGTCAATATGCCCGGACGGCGTTTCCTGATGTTTGTGCTAGCGTTGTCTACGTCGTCGAATAATGTCCCACCCCATGAAAGTGAGTACGACCACGCCAATCAGGCAGGCACCCGCGATAATCCATTGTTCCGTTGTCTCCGAAACCAGCCCTCCAATCAGCATGTGTATGGAATAGCCAAGAATAAAGATAGAGCTGACGGCCACGGAGGCAAGGATGATTATTTCTTTCATTTGAGTATGATTTTCGAGCAAATCCACATTGTAGAGAGGGTAGCTTAACAGAAAATATAAGCCGTATAGAAACCTGTATTTTCATACTGCTTGACTAGGGTATTTGCTTGATTTGCCTATGAATTTGTCAGTCGCAAAAAGCCATTCTGTTTTTCCTGGTGAAGGCTTGACCCTTGCTATGACATGTGACACTCTCTCGTCATGATTCTCCGGCTATTATTGCGGGTGAATATTAGGGAGGGGGGACTTCCCAAAAAAAATTAGGTCAAGAGTGCTGGACGCACGAGGCAAGTAATAATGTCTCACTGTGTTCTGCTGTCTCCGCCAGACCCTAATAAAACAAAATGTAATATTGGCTATTTCAGGAGGTGAGGGATGAGAAATCCACTAATGCTTTCTCTTGTCGGGGGAATGTTAACTGGGATGGGTAACGGCAGTGTGTTTGGTGCCGCGCTCATGTGTTTTCTTGGTCGTGGCCAGTTCGATGACTGGGGTGGTTGGGGTAGTCAGGCTTATGACCCTACCACGTTCACAGGATTTATTGACTGGGCGATGATTGTCTTTGGTATTGCCTTCTTTATTATCCTCAAGGTTGCTGTTGGCCGCCATTTGGAAATTGAATCCAAGGCATAGTTGGTCTTTGTTTTTTTAATTCTGAATAATTCTTGATTTAATAAATTTAGGAGGAGTTGGCATGGCTACCTTTGCAGGAATGATGGGGATTTTGTTAGCGCTTAGTTTTATGTGGTTCAGCTGGTTTTTGCTGATGCCGCGCAGTAAAAAGTAAATTTTGATTGATTCAAAAAATAACCTGGGAGGGTAAAGATGTTTAAATACCTGTTTGCGAAAGCGGAAGATATCCCGGCTGGATCAGCCGCGATTTACTTCGGTTATTCGTCTATTGTTTGGTTTGTGATCGGAACCGGTTTGGGTTCTTTTAATGCTGCCAAACTCGCGTTTCCGGACTTTGTCACGGGTAGCGAGATTTTGTCGTTTGGTCATATGCGTCAAGTGCATGTTCTGGCCGTTATTCTTGGCTGGATATCTATGGCTTTTGCTATGGCTATGATGTATATCACGCCGGCATTAGGTAATACCAAGCTTTGGTCTGAGAAGCTGGGTGTCTGGAACTGCTTCCTCTGGAACATTGGCCTGTCACTGGGGCTGTTTCTGTTATGGATGGGCATCAGTTCTGGTCGTGAATATTCCGATCTGCCCTTTTTCATCGATGTTGTCGTTATCCTGGGCCTTTTGGTTCCGCTGTGTATTAACGTATTAATGACCATCAAGACCCGCCGTACTCAGGGTATCTACACCACTAACTGGTTTTTTGGTGCAGCTACTTTTATGGTTATTATCGTGTTTACCGTGGGTAACTCGCCGGAATTCTTCCAGTTAACAGGGTTGACAGAGGCATACCTGACTTGGTGGTTTGCACATAACGTGTTGGGTTTGTGGATCACTCCGGTTGCTGCTGCTATTTCGTATTATGTTGTGCCGAAAGTGACGGGTAACCCGCTGTACTCTCACCGTATTGGCCACTTGCATTTTTGGTCTGTCGTGGTGTTCTACTCTACTCCGGCTGCTCACCATCTGATGTCTGCTCCTCTGCCAGAATGGCTGAAGTCTTTCGCCTCGGTGGAAGGTGTGCTGATTCTGGTGCCTGCGATCGCTTTTGTATCCAACTTGCTACTTACTATGACGGGCAAATGGCGCATGTTTGTGGAGAATATTGAAATCAAGTTCACCATCACGGGCGTGCTGATGGCGATTCCGCTGAATATGCAGGGTGGTTTCCAACAAACCCGTGCCATCAACTGGTACATTCATGGCACAGGCTGGATTGTGGCTCACGCTCACTTGGCGCTATTGGGTTTCTCTACCTTCCTCGAGGCTGCTGCTGTGTACTACGGCTTGCAGACGCTGCTGCGTCGCAAACTGTATTCTCTGGGTCTGGCCAACTTCCACTTTTGGATGTTGTTGATCGGCTTTACCACTTACTGGGTATCAATGACGATCGCAGGTTTGATTCAAGGTGCAGGTAAAATCTACGAAGTGCCTTATATTGATGTCGTGATTGCTGAGCATCCTTATATGATTGCACGTTGGGTGGGCGGCACCATGGTGTTCCTCGGAAACTGTGTATGGCTGTACAACATGTATATGACGGCTCGTGTGGGTACGCTGATTCCTGCAGGACGTTTACCGCATGAGCTGGCCTACGAACGTTAATAGAATAATAAGGGGAGGTAATTACCGTGGCTTTTAGAGAATATAAAATCGGTTCCCGAATGTTCGGTTTGGCGTTCGGTACATCGATGTTCATTACTTTGTATATGCCGGCAGTGGATATTCAGAATGTGTCTGCAACGTCCATTGCAATGGATCGTCAATTGTCTTTTGGGCGAGTGGGTGCTTTCAGTTATGAAGATCCTTTCCTGCTGGGTTGGGCGAAGCCGATTACGGTTCAGATAAACCAGGACCCGAAGACGGGTTCTGCTATCGAATCGACCCGTGCTTTTGTGTATGAAAAAGACGTGCCGTTTCCCAATGGTATTCGTCATCCGCGGATTCTCGGCACGACGCCGGCTGCTGTGAGCGAGTCAAGAGGACGGATTAATGAGGCATCTGAAGATCAGGGCGCCGTGTTTATTGTTCGGGAGATCGTCGACGGTGGTGTGATGGTTCCGTACATCGAAAACGCAACGGCGACTCGTGGTTGGTTGCCGACGGCGACGTTGGCGAAAGCCAGTGATTCCCAGCGATTGCTTGTAGGTAAAGGCAAAATCATGTTTGTCCGTGAGGGTTGTTGGTGGTGTCATACTTTGCTGCCTGAACAAACCCAGGACTGGCAGTATTTTGGGGCTCCTCCCATGTTGGGCGATTTTAATGGCGAATCACCAACGGCGTTTGGTTCCGACCGCAAGGCACCTGACTTGACGCATGTGGGGTCTCGTAACTCTTCACGTGAATGGATGGTGATGCATTTCTTTAATCCTCGTCTGGTTCAGTCGCATTCCATTATGCCTCGCTATGATTATCTCTGGGGTGAAAAGGATGCCAGTGGTAATGTTATTGACTATGATGGCTGGCGTGCGGCCTATACGGCTTATGCGAAGGGAGAGTCAATTTATCCACCTGAAGTTCCTTTGCCGGCTGCTGACAGTGAAGCTCGTGCGTTGATTGACTTCATTCTGAATCTGAAATAAAGGGGAGTAGATATGGCTTGGAAATTTGATAACCCACTGCACACCCTGTGTACGGATGATCAGAACGAAGCAGCAAAAGCTGTTTGGGAAGGTGAGAGCCTGGGTGGTATTACAGAAGATAATAATCGCCTGCCACCGCCGATTATTGGTATCCTGATACTGACTATTATCACTGCATTCATGATCACTTTTCCGTTGTGGGGGCAGCGTCCTACTGCCGCGATCTATGAAGAATACATTGCTTTAATGGATTCTCCGGCGATTCAGGGTAAAAGCGATGCAGAAGCGATGGAATATATCATCAATCAGGTGAAAGCAAGTGGCTCCAAGTGGACGGCTGAGCAGGAGCGTCATCCGCTGGAAATGGATGATTTGCGTCTGATCAAAGATGCCATCATTGAATTGCAACGTAACGGATCGGATTTGCGTGAGTTTACGGTGCTGGGTGATCGTATTGTACTGGCTAATTTTGAAGGTAACCTGAAACCTGATGGTACCACGGAGCGTATCCAGCCTTGGTGGGATAAAGGTTATACCATCGATATTTTCTTTATCATTTTTTTCTGTGTTGGCGTGATGATTGCTGTAAAACGTTTGCCTGACTACAACTGGGAGCCAACCCATCACGGCCACTAGGTTGTGTGGTCTATAAAGAGACAACAGGAGATTTTTATATGATTGATTTGGATAATGGCCCATTGGCGATGCTGATTTGGATTCTGTTGGTTTATACCGCACCATTCATTTACAGCTTTTATGTTGACAAAACGGATCAAGACAAGCCTGGGCTTGGTGACTACGGTTGATTTAATGTTTGTCTATTTCGTTTTGAAACGATAAAACAAGGCCACATCCTTACCCGGTGTGGCCTTTGTTTTTTTATAGTGTTTTTGTAGCTACTCAGCTTACCTTTGATGTGCCCGATTACGGCGTCATAAAGTGCTTATTTACACCTGTAAACTCTGCATTTTTTCCTTGTCCTCGAACAAATCATGAGTAGTTGTGTGTTTTAACGCTTTGGATTGCTGCCACAGGGTCGCGTTCAAGTTTTATTGGCTGTGAAGTGCGCAGCCATGGTAAAGTCAGTGTTTTCGCGGTGCGCACTTATTCGTATTTCTTTGTAGCCCTGATGCAGGTTAATAGTGATGGTTTTTGAGACGTTGCGGCATGTCCTTGGTAGTCTGACTGTTGCTGTATATTCATTGAATTTTCCGTACCTGAGTTTGTCGACAGAAGAGGGTTCCGGCCCGTTTGGAATCGATACCAGTATCGAAGGGATGAATTCGCAAGAGTTTAGCGTCGGAATTTTTTATTTTCTAATCGCCTCTATCGTTGTATTTACCGTTTTTGTTTTTATGTTTATGACGATGGGAAAGAGAGGGAATCTTAAAAAAGGTGAAAAAATCCTTTTTGTCTGGATTCTGTTTGGCATTGTGGTTGCGGTGGTGTTTGGTGCGACACAAATGCTTCATGGGTATTTGTTTTAGGAGAAATAGTGATGGCGGATTTTTTTAATTCATTTGAAGATGGCTGGACCATTTATCTTTGGTTGGTTGCAGGTGCCGCGATTGTTTTAACTGCAATTTATTGGGTGCGCTGGGCAGCACATAATGATCAGTTTGACGAAGATATAAAATATGTTGTTTTTGATGAGAATGACAAAGATAAAATGGCCCCCGAAGAGTTTGAAAAAGCAATGAAGGTGAATGAGTATCAAGAAGAACTGCGCAAGGAATATCTGGAAAAAGAGGCAAAGCGCAAACAGCGAACCTCATAATGAAGAAGGGCGAGAAAGGTGTTTTAATCGGCATAACGGCTTTTGTTTTGGTGGCGATGGTCGTGAAAGGCTGGATGGTTTCTCAGGAAGAAGGTAAAGACCCAGGTATTCCATTTTATAGTACTGCGTCACCCGAGCTCTCGGCCAAAGCATCCGTACTTTACCGCAAATATAATTGCCGTGATTGCCATGCGTTATGGGGGTTGCGTAATATTATGCAGGCAGTCCCTGCTCCTTCGCTGGACGGTATGGGTTCGTTGCGTGATGAAGAATGGTTGTATAACTATTTTTCTGCGGAAGATCCCCAGTCAATCATTCCATCGCGATTGAAAGCGCGTTTTCGCATGCCCTCATTTGCAGGCATTCCGGAAGCTGACCGCAGAATGTTAGCCCGTTATATCAGTAGTTTAAAAGTTGAAGACTGGTATCTGGAAGAGACCAAAAAAACAGCTTATGAAAAACTGACCGGTAAGGAATATCAGCAATGACATTCAGGGTGCGCTGGCTTTCTTTTTTTCTGGCAATATTTGTCGGCTGCCTGGTGAACTTTTTGGGTGACTGGGTGCTTGGTGTTCGCATCGAGTTATTTTGGGGATTAGATACATTTAATTTTTTCTGGTTTTTGCAGTTGTTTATTTTGCCGGTGCTGGTGGGCATTTCGGTGTCATACGTCTACGGGCTGGGCGGTAAATGGATTGCCATATTCCCACCACTTATTGTGCGCTTCGCAGCATATTATCAAACAGTTGAATATTCCGGTGTGCCACAGGGCGCAGCATTGATGCCGCTGGGCTGGTGGGGTTTTTTTGTCATACTGGCTATGGAAGCGTCAATGATTGGTGGTGTGTTTGGTGAAATTATGAATAAACGAGTCTATGGCTGGAAAAAGGCCGTACATGTTTCTGATGGTGAAGCGTCACTAGAAATAACTGAGTCCCAGCCCGAGCCTACTGAAAAAACTGTCAGCAAGGCTGAGTGAGGTTTGGGTATGGCGCCGCAATATCAGTCAAATATGAGCACCAGTGAGCGCCGGAAACGCGAACGTTATTTGGCAGCAACTGTTATCACCTGTATTTCGGCGGCAGTGATATTTGGTGTGATACATGTGGTAAAGCTGGGTGCGAATCGTATGGCTGATATGAGAGATCGTGCAACTTACGATCTGGCGGACATGAAAGATCATCTGCGTGCAGCAGGAGAAGATATTACCCGGCATCGTGAGCATGAGTCACGAAAAAAGGCTGAAAAAGTCTACCAATGGAGTGAGCTGGAGGCTTTGTTAACGGCGGAGCAGTGGCAGGAGCTGGAGACCGTGGTGACTATTCCTGCGGGTGATTTTTTAATGGGTACTGATTCAGAGCGTGCAGATAAATTTAATCGTCCTCAGCACACAGTATTTTTGCCAGAATATCAAATTGATAAATATCCCGTCACACATGCGGAGTTTGCAAAGTTTATTGTCGCCACGCAGTACCGCCCACCGTTGGATTGGGCAGACGGCAGTATTCCGGATGGAAAAACACAATACCCCGTCACCATGGTGACATGGTATGACGCAGTGGCTTATTGCAAATGGAAAGAGAAGCGTTTGCCTACCGAGGCAGAATGGGAAAAGGCTGCGCGTGGTACTGATGGGCGTCGTTGGCCCTGGGGTAATCAAATGGATGCAAGCCGCCTGAATACTTATTACCACGTTGGTTCGAGTAATGAGGTGACGATGTATAAAACAGGCGTGAGCCCGTACGGGGTTTATGATATGTCGGGGAATGTCAGTGAATGGACGGGAAGTGATTTTCTTCCTTATGACGGGTCGGTTGCTGCTGTAGACACGTTTCAACCGAAAAAAGTGCAAGCGATGACGGCAGAAGACCGCACTCTGAAAGTGGCTGATTTGGTCGCTGTGGAAGGCGTATATAAAGTGCGTCGTGGTGGTTCATGGAAAAGTGATCCATTTTCGACATCTGTCTATCATCGGAATTTTTCAATGCCCTATTACGCATCAGACTTTTTTGGCTTCCGTTGTGCAGTCTCGACAGCAGGCATAAATTAAGCAATAAATTACCGAGAGTTGAGTCGTGAGCAAAATATCCCGTTCGTTTATATTTTTGATGTTATTGGCAACAGCTTGCTCTGTATATGCAGTGGATAGTTACCGTTATGCGCACGTTACCATTGACACGCCCTGGGCAATTTTTATTTTTTTGCTGCTTATTATTCTTTTCCCATTTGTGCTCATGGCGATATTATATTGGTATTTTGCGATTAAAAAATCCGATACCGAAGATGCAGAACATGAGTAAAATTTTTTTCTGTTTACTTACATTGTTGATGTTGAGTCTGCCATTGCTGGGTTATGCAGATGAATCTGTATCGGGATCTGTGAAGCAAGAGGCAGAACAAAAAAGCTCAGGAGTGTTGCAGTCCTTCGAGAATGATCGGTCAGCCAAAAGTGAACTGGTTGCCATTGAAGAGAAAACCAAACACCTGGTTATGTTTTTAATGGGTATTCCTCTGTTGTTACTGATTATTGCCACAGTGGCGCTTGGTGTTGCCATGGTGGTATATGGCAAGCGCGTGTTTGTTCCGCACATGGTGTGTGCAGGTTTGAGTTTGACGCTGGCACTGGGGCATGCCGTAGTGGGTATTGTCTGGTTTTATCCTTTTTAAGCGTAATGACTCAGTTTACCGTTGATTTGCCCGATGACTGCGTCAAAAGTGCTCATTTACACCTGTAAACTCCGCGCTTTTTCCTTGTCCTCGGATAAATCAACGGCAATCTGAGACGTTACTGTATAGTTGAAAATTAGGCTGAGTCGTTACTTAGCATGATGATTGAGAACGCCCCTTAGGCATTCAATTAGGCATTCAATGCAAAATGTATCCGCATTACGAAGGCTTGGTCTGTTTCTGGTCTGTTTATATCTGATCTCTGGTGCCGCCAGTCTCTCCTATGAAATTCTCTGGACTCGCATGCTGTCTTTGCAATTCGGGGTTAGTATCTTTGGCGTGGTGGTCACTGTAACTGCTTACATGGCCGGTTTGGGCATGGGTAGTTTCTTAGGTATATATTGGAGTCGTTCGACGAGCCGTCCCCTGCGCTTGTTTGCCATTATCGAGTTGTTTGTGGCCGTGACGGCATTATCACTTCCCGCATTATTTCAACTGGTGGATACACAGTTTGCCATTATCGCGGGTAATACCAGTTATTCTGGCTGGATTGCACTGCAAATTGTTATGGTTACGCTGGTATTAATGATTCCTGCCATAGCGATGGGGGCCGGTTTTCCGCTGATTTTATCCGCAGTGCGAGGCGCAAAAGTTTCCCTGGGTAGTATCTATGGAATCAATGCACTTGGAGGCGCCTTTGGTGCGTTGTTACCGCTGTGGTTATTGCCTGCACTGGGCTGGTTGTCATCATTGCGAGCTGTGGCATCGGTCAGTTTTGTGGTCGCGGGGATCTTGTTTTTATTGTCCTGGCGATTTGAATCAGTGCAGAAAAAAGCAATAACAACCCCATTGGTTCGCCCCCCCACAAAATGGCTTTTGGTCTACGCGGGCATTGGTGCCAGTGCCCTTTTGCTGGAGATTGGCTGGGCGCGTTTATTTGGCATGGTGATGCTGCGCACTGAATACGTATTGGCGATTATTTTGGCAGTATTTTTGTTTGGTATTGGCTTTGGCAGCCTGTTAGCCCGATTGCTGACAAAAAAACTTTGGTTCAGTATATTGCCGATTGTCGCCTGCGGGTTTGCCTTGCTCAGTTTATGGTGGCTGCCTGTGCTTTCCGCCTGGATTGAGCAGGAGCACTTTTCTTCTTTGTTTGCGGCGTTATGGTTGCAAGGAGCGGCGATTATCATGTTGACTCTGCCGGTGACGCTGGTGCTGGGTGCTTGGTTACCGTTGTTGGCGGAGCGCGTGGGCAATAGTCATCAAACCGGAATGTGGCTGTACGGTGCCAATTCGTTGGGGGCAGCATTAGGTACCTTGTTGGCTGGTTTTGTTTTTATTCCGACGATTGGCAGTAGTAGCACTATTGTTCTGGGAGCGATGCTGCTGTTGATTTTAGGGTTGGTGTTGGCTCAGGGCTGGGCTTCCCGGCCTGCCTGGGTATTGGTGCTGCTGATGGGGGTACTGGGTATAACGGTTAGTGATATGCCACCGGTATCGCGTTTGTTACCGCAAGCCTATGCACAGGCAAAAACACTTTCCCTGCACGAAGATGCTATTTCCATCACCCATGTTGTTGCGGGGCCAGATGGTCAGCGGCAGCTATTGGCTGATATGAGGCGTATGGATGCTTCATCGGACCCCACTGCTGTTGAGGTGCAAAAGAATCAGGTACGCTTGCCGCTGTTGCTGCATTCTGAGCCGCAGCAGGTTTTATTTTTGGGATTGGGGACAGGGATTTCCGCATCAGCTTCTTTGGCTTTTCCTGGTTTGCAGCGTACCGCCGTTGAATTATCGTTGGGTGCGATTAATGCCGCACGACAGGAATTCCGGCCAGTTAATGCAGGCATTATGGATCAGATGAAGATTGTGCGTGATGATGCCCGCCATTTTTTGTTAAGCGATGATCAATATTACGACGTGATTGTCGGTGATCTGTTTCACCCAGACCTGGTAGGGCGCAGCGCATTGCTGTCCCGTCAACAATTTAAACGTGCGCAAAAACGATTGTCGTCCGGCGGAATTTTTGTGCAGTGGCTGGCGCTGAATCAATTTGATATCAATAGCTTGCAAGTAGTTTTGGCGACCTTCAAAGACGTGTTTCCAGATGCCGTTATTTTTGTGGACGCCTTTCGGCTGGCGATGGTTGGCGTACGTGATGGCAGCATCAGCGGTGCGCAACTGTTAAATAATGTACAGCGATTAACAGGCGAACAAGCCGAAGCGGCAACGGGAGGTGAAGGGGCGTGGACATGGTTGGGGCGCTATTGGGGTGAGATTCCTGAATTTGATGTGCCTCGACAGGATGAGTGGGCCCCGGTGATTGAATATCAGTTGCCAGGGGCGCGTTACGATGGCAGCCTGGATATTTCCAAAGTGCTGTCATGGTTATTATCCGTTCGTTTTCCCTTGAATTTAGCGGCCAGCCATCTTGGCATTGATGAGAATAATTTCCCTCAATTTGAGCGTGCCTATATTGCCACGGAGTTGGCGCATCGCAGTTGGCTGGCCTTGTTATACGAGAAAGTTGCAGAAAGCCAGCGTTTACTACCCTTGGCTTATCAAGCCAACCCAAGGGATCGTTGGGTGGGGTTTGCATTGGCAGACGCAGTCTTGCAGGATCGTGCTGCGGCCCAGGTACGTGGGTTGAATGAGCAGCAATTACTGGAGTCGGTATTGCGCATACGACCAGACCATGTGGAAGCATTGCAGCGTCTGTGGGAATTAGCGAAATTAGCCGGGAACAGTGCGCAGGCTGCCGCTTACCGGCAGCGTTTTGCGGCGTTGAGCCCATTGGATTCCGCAGTGCAAAACCTTACTGATTCAGTCAATAATATCAGCCATTCCGAAGAACATGCTCAATGAATAAACAGATCCACAATGGTAGTATACGGCTATGAGTAGTAACAATGCCTTGAGCAAAATTCCCATCAGAATAATAGAAGCTGCCAACACTGGTAGCTTTCACTGGCGACGTCGGTTGACACAGTTTTTGTTCATTGCCATTGCCATTATTATTCCTGTGAGTGGACTGTTGCGTATCGATTTGGTGGCAGGTGCCTTCGTGGTGTTTGATTACCAGGTTTGGTGGGCCGATTTTTTTCTGATTTTTGGTTTGTGGATGCTGCTCGCCAGTTGCATGGTGATGTTGTACTCCACAGTGGGAACCGCCTTTTGTGGCTGGGCCTGTCCACAAAATACTTTGTCAGAAATAGCTAACGAATGGACTTATCGATTGCTTGGCAAACGTGCTGATATGAGCGTTTCGGGCGAAAAAATGAAGGTGGCGGGCAGTAAAAATCGTTTACTGAATTGGGTTGTGTTGGGGCTTATCTTGCTGGCGATGTCTATGTTGCTAGCTTTGATTCCTGTGCTTTATTTTTACCCGCCAGAGGTAATCTGGTCTTTTATTATCTTCCGGGATGATGAGCGTCTGGCGAGTTCATTGCATTATATTTATGCCATTTTTGTGATACTCATTTTTCTGGATGTGAGCGTTATTCGTCATTTCTGGTGTCGTTTTATGTGTGTTTACCGTGTGTGGCAGCATGGCTTCAAAACCAAGCAAACACTGAAAATTGCCTATGATGATACACGTGCCTCCGAGTGTGAAAAATGCAACTATTGCAGCACCGCCTGTTTTATCGGACTTGATCCGTGTAATACGGATATGTATGACAGTTGTATTAACTGCGGTGAATGTATTGACGCTTGTGATCAGTTGCAAGGTAAAAAAGGTGAAACAGGTTTGTTGTCTTTCGAGAGAGGCACATCGGAAAAATTTTCTGCTTTACGGAACCTGGCTTCGATCTCTTTGCGTATACGCTGGACCTTGCCATTTTCCGCGCTGGGCCTGGGTATGTTTATTTGGGGGCTGTTGACGTATGACGGATATCACTTGGCTGTTTATCGTGCAGACCTACAATTTGCCTCAGCGATTCGTGACTATCGTATTGCCGTTTCCAATAAACTGTATCGTGCTACAGAGGCAACGTTGCGCATTGAAGGCCTGTCAGAAAATAACTATTCGCTACCGGAAAAAGTATTGCATTTTGACAGCGCAGGGCGAATTGATGTGAATCTGCGTATTGAATCCAATGTGCCGCCTGGCTTGCATACGTTTTTAGTGCATGTGGATACGGTGGATGGTTGGCATGATGTTTTTCGGGTGCAACATTTTGTCGCAAAAAATGTTGTACCCGATGTAGAGCAAAATGCTTCTTGAAACGACAGGAAACTCTATATTTATTAAGTGTCAGCTGTGGGTCTGCCAATGAACAAGACTGAAAATACGCCTAAAGTCGAAGATGTGGAAAAAGAGACTCCCCCGGGGGATCTTAAAGGCACCCAGTGGGGTGAATTGCCTGATGATAATTTTGGTTATGCTTCTGATGAAGAGCGCCGGGCCAAGCGCGGTCTGGAAGACTGGGAGCTGGTGGAAAAAATTCCCGAGTCACAGCAGCCGGTGCCGCGCTGGTTTATCGGTATTATTGTTGCCGTGATGCTGGTGGCAGTAGGCCTTAGTTTTCCTTTTTGGGGAGATCGTCCGGGGTATGAGCGCGAGTGGATAAATTGGGGATTTGGTGCGGCGCTGTTGTACACTGCGGTGTTTGGTACTTTCGTTTATTTTATGGTGAATTTTTACGGCTCCAAAGTGGCGGGGCGTTTGGATACGGATAAGGAAAAAGATGAAGAGTCACCCGCAGATAGTAATGGAGCCAGCAGTAAAGAAAATGCAGTACGCCCGACGCCTAAATCCACAGACAAATAGCTGCCTTGGTTTAATGGCGCTGTTGTTGTCGGCCTGTGATATCCCTAATGAACCATTGGTGTATCCTGACGCCGACTCGTCATCAGCAAAACTTTATCAGGCAAAATGTGCCAAGTGCCATAATGCACCGCAGCCTCATGCGCACACTGCGCGGGCATGGCCCGCTATTTTACAGCGCATGCAGATGCGTATGAAAACAAAAGGGGCGACACCGTTGAATGAGGATGAGTTGAGTGAAGTGCTGGACTATCTTCAGCGCCATGCTGGGCCGGCGGATTCAAAATGAAACGAAGGCCCGCTATTTTTTTTACGCCTTGTTTTAAGGCTCTGCTTTTTATTGCCATGTTTACGGGATTATTGTCTGCTTGTTCCAATGAACAATCGGTCATTCTTGGCCCGCAACAGTGGCAGGACTTGGGTTTCCGGGTGGAAACACGACCGAGTCCCCTGCAGGTGGGTATGAATGAATTTATTGTTATTGCCAGCCGTGGGGAATACAAACCGGGTGTAGGGTTGGTGGTGATGTTGAGGGTGGGCGAAAGCGGGGAATGGCGACAGGCAATTCAGGATGGCTTTACCGGTGTCTATCGTCGTGCAGTGAAAGTTGATGATCCCACAACACAATCGTTATCAGTGCATGTGCGCCGGGCGAAAAGTGATGATAAAAGTGATGAAACGGTACTGTTTTTTCCTCTGAACCAAAAGCGGGCGGTTCAATAATTCTTTAAGGAACATGCATGTTCCTAAGGTAATTATCGGCGGGTTTTTTCTGCCAAGCGGCGACTGTTGCGCCAGCGTCGTAATAATAAAATGCGCTCTCCGCCACGGGTATCACAGCAGATTGGGCAGGTGAGATATGCCAAATACATTTCTTTGGGCATGCGGCCACTGTCCAATAGCAGCATTTGTTGCTCGCGCACGCTTGTGCGCAGGGTGCCAATGCCACCGTTGTGTAAAAAGCCCTGTAATTGAAAATCAGCGGGTAGATGCAAAAAGTGGCGTGAAGGCGATTCGCCCTTCTCCAGTAATCGAATCATTTTTCCACGTAGCCAGCCGGTGCGTGTTAATGCAAAGCCAGGCCAGCGTTCGCGCAACTCCAGTTGCTCAATTTCATTTTGCTGGCGCTGCTTGTAAGTCTCATATGACAACGGCATATGCAGGAAACTGGCGATGGGTAAAGCATGTGCAGTATGGTGAGCCAGATCAACGTCCTGTTTATGCCAATCGGGGTATTCGCCGGGGCAGCCACACTCAAGCATCATGATTGTTTTGCGGAACTCAACTTGCGGATTTTGCGGAAAGTCAAAAAGACATTGGCAAAGTAGAGCCAGAAGCCGATGCCCATGATGGTGGAAACGGTGGCAATGGTGGGCCCGTAAAAACGATGGATATCATCTACTGAATCAGGGTCTTCCAACAGAGCGATACCCTCAAGAATGCCGAAGGTCATCAGAGTGCTGTAAAAACCAGCAATGCCGAGGCCGGTCCACCAGAGAGTGTGTCGTACCAAACGTTTTGAATAGAGGTGGACTCCCCCCATTCTGGGCAACAGATAATACGAGGCGCCCATGAGAAAAATAACGACACCACCGATTACGTTGATGTGAGCATGAGCCAGAGGATCGATGAGATGACCAGGGCCGCCGTAAGGGCTGCCGATGCTGTCCAGCCAGGCGCGTATCGGGCGGATAACTTGCAGTACACCGTGCACTGTGCCGATGAACAGGCAGAGCGCGGAGACCATCAGATATTTAACAAGATAGGCGTCTTCCTCTGTAGGAGGAGACAGTTTTTCCGGTTGATGTGACGTTTGCATAGAGTACAACTGTGTTTATGTGGAAGAGCAGGGTGTGTGTAGCGTGTTTAAACCTAACACATCAGTTAAACCTACTGCGAGCGCCTAAGGTACGGAACCTAAAGCCTTTTTCAGAACATGTTGAACTCACCGTATGGGTAACACGCTTTCGTCCAAAATAACCTGAAAAACTCTTTATGTTCTGCACCTTAGTCACTCTCGCTACGGTTTAACTGATGTATTAGGTTAAATAGCTCACTGACTTTTGGTTAGTGCTGAGCATGGTATTTGTATTTTTTTAATAATGATATGCACATAGGAAAGAAGCCACACAAAAAAGCCCGGGAGATCCGGGCTTTTTTGTGTTTGGGACCAGGAGTCCCGTATTTGTCTTATTTCTTACGAGCTGCAGCGGCAGCATCACATCCCATACCACCCAACATGGTGGTGGAGATAAGAATGAGCAAAAATACAGAAATCGGTACGATAATAGCCATGAAAAATTCCCCTCAGAATTCCTCCCCCACAGGAGGCTTAGTAAAAATCAGTCCCGAGTCTACCCAATTGGCTGAGGGCGCGCAAGTTCCAATAACCACGGAAAGACCGTGTATCTGTATTGAGTATTACCAGGGGCAAAAAGTGCTGACAGACGGCAAAAAAACCGGCTGTAATCAAGCGCTTTGGGCCATCAGGTGCTCATATTTAGTGCGTAGTTCATCCTGGGATTCTTCGTGAGCAGGATCTAGCGGGATACAGTCGACCGGGCAGACATCTACGCATTGCGAAGTCTCGTAGTGGCCGACACATTCGGTACATAAATTCGGGTCGATCTCGTAGATCTCTTCACCCTGAGTGATAGCCCCATTGGGGCATTCGGGTTCGCACACATCGCAGTTGATGCATTCGTCAGTAATAATCAAGGCCATATCAGAAAACTCATAAACGGTGTTGGGTGTTAGAAGTATCTATCCTAAATAAAAATTCTACCGTAATTTACGCGTTAGTTCATCCCTGATTTTTGCATGGACGAAAGGGGTAACATCCCCTCCTAGAGAGGCAATTTCTCTTACTAGGCTTGACGAAATATTGGAATATTGCTCGGAAGGAGTCAGAAACAGGGTTTCCACATCCGGGGCCAGTTTGCGGTTCATCCCTGCCAACTGGAATTCGTAATCAAAATCGGATACTGCACGTAGACCGCGCAGAATGACCCGGGCCTGTTTTGTTCGAGCGAATTCTACTAATAGGCCGTCGAAGGAACAGATTTCCACATTGTCGTATTCCGCCAGTGCGGTGTGCGCCAGTTCCAGGCGCTCTTCCAGAGTGAATACGGGCTGTTTGCCAGGTCTAGCAGCCAGGGCAATGATAACCCGGTCAAACAAACGGGTGGCGCGTTTTACCAGATCGGAGTGGCCATGGGTAATGGGATCAAAAGTGCCGGGGTAGATGGCCTTATTTGTCATAGGGGGTGGCTGGGCGTTGGACATGCCGTGATTGTCGCACGAATTTACGCTTGGCGGGTTGCCAGTCGGTAGGTGATTTTCCCAGCGGTTTTTTCTCGGTCAATACACCAATGTGGAGGGATATCGGTAGCTGGCAGGTTGTGCTCACTTTCGAGATAGATGCGCGCACCGGGCGCGAGCCAGTGCCTTTTTTCCAGAAGGTCAGCACAGGTAGCAATAAGCCCCTTGCCGAAGGGGGGATCAAGAAATATCACGTCGTAACGGGCGTCACCGGGACCACGCTGCAAAAACTGTTCTGTGGACAAATGTACGATTGCGGCATCATCACAGGATAGGGTGCGCAGGTGCGCTTCCAATTGTTGCGTGGCAGTGGCCGATTTTTCCACCAGCACAGTGCGGGCGGCACCCCGCGAGAGAGCCTCCAGTCCTAACGCACCGCTGCCAGCAAACAGATCGAGGCAACGGGCACCAATGATGTCATGTTGTAACCAGTTGAACAGAGTTTCGCGTATCCGGTCCGGGGTGGGACGAAGACCTTCTACATCGGGAAAGTCCAGCTTGCGGCCACGCCATTGCCCGCCGATGATGCGCAGGCGGTTGCTCTGCCTGCGCGGCGATTGAGGGCGTTTGCTCAGACCAGCTCCTCCAGCCAGTTACGCGGATGCAGAAAACTATCGTAAAGTTTAGCTTCGGGGCTGCCTGCTTCGGGCTTCCAGTTATAACGCCATTTCACCAATGGTGGCAGTGACATGAGAATGGATTCGGTGCGGCCGCCAGTCTGCAAACCAAACAGCGTTCCACGATCGTAAACCAGGTTGTATTCTACGTAACGACCACGGCGGTACAATTGGAAGTCGCGCTCCCGTTCGCCGTATTCGGTATTTTTGCGACGGGCGACGATGGGGCGGTAGGCCTCTAAATAATGATCTCCCACGCTTTGCATAAATTTGAAACAGTGCTCAAATCCACCCTCGTTGAGGTCATCAAAAAACAGTCCGCCCACGCCACGTGTCTCGCCGCGATGTTTGAGGAAAAAGTATTCGTCGCACCATTTTTTGTAATGTTCGTAAACGTCATCGCCAAAGGGGTCACAGGCCTTTTTGGATATCTGATGCCAGTGCAGTACGTCTTCTTCAAACGGATAATAGGGCGTGAGGTCGAAGCCGCCACCGAACCACCAGATGGGATCTTCATCTTCTTTTTCCGCGACGAAAAAACGCACATTGGCGTGTGATGTTGGCGCATAGGGATTTTGGGGATGAATGACCAGCGACACACCCATTGCCACGAAGGTGCGCCCCGCCAACTCGGGGCGATGCGCTGTGGCCGAAGCGGGCAGACTGCCTCCGGACACATGAGAAAAATTGACCCCGGCCTGTTCGAACACCGCGCCGTCGGTAAGCACCCGAGTGCGACCACCACCGCCACCGGTTTCACGCTCCCAGTTGTCTTCAAAAAAACGGGCGCTACCATCTTCTTCGGCGATGCCAGCACAGATGCGGTCTTGCAGGTCCAGCAGATAAGTTTTAATAGCCTGGATATCGGGGTTGCTCATCGAATGGTGTCCTGTGTTTGTGCGGATAGCGTGCGGTAAAAAAATCAGCAGCAAAGGTTACACCACGAAGGAGGATATTGCGATATTGCGCCTTGTCCCTGTGGACGAAACGTTAACGGGTTCCAGTATCTTTCAGGAACGCACACGAAATAACTTCCCTGTTTGGCCCTCGGATTTAGTGCACGTTCCTTACCTTTTGCCTTCCCAGGTTTTTATACTTCAGTCCATCGGCGCAGCAGGTTGACGTAGGAACGGTCGACCTGTTGAGCCGTGTGGTCCTCAGAATTTTGCTGGAGCAAAGTATTGCGTGCCTGATCCAACTCAAATAGCAATTCGCGTTTAGCGGCATCGCGCACCATGCTCTGAATCCAGGTGACTGCAACGAGGCGCTCGCCGGTCGTCACTTCCTCCACTCGGTGCAGACTATTGGCGGGATACAGCACAGCATCGCCGGCGGGATATTTTATACGCTGTTCACCGAAAGAAGATTGAATGACCAGCTCGCCACCCTCGTAATCTTTCGGTGAACTGAGAAATACCGTGACCGCCACGTCGGTGCGAAATTTTTCTGCACCGCTGCCCATGATTGGGTCATCGATATGGTCACCATAACGCATGCCCACGTGATAACGGGCAAACACCGGTTGGGCGACACGAAAAGGCAATGCAGCACCGCGAAAATCGGCATTTTCCGCCAAGCTGCCCATGACCAGTTGATCAAGATATTGGGCCTGCTGCGTACCTTGTTGCATCTCCAGATTGTTTTTGACTTGCGTGGCGGCCATGCCCGCGCTGTGCCGACCATCAATAAATGGCACCTTGCCAAGCATTTCACGAATATTGTCCTGCTTGGCGGTGTCGAGAATGTTTTTGAGATGTAACAGCATGTGGATATTTATCTCATTGATTAATTTAGGTTAAAAAAGAGTTGTTGATGGGGTCTGTGAAAGCTGTATTTTATGTCTAAAATGTGAGTACATTCTCTTAGGTTGCTGTATAGCAAGTATGCTGTGCGAGCTGGGACGGGTCAAAGTGTGATTTTTGCAAAGTAGTATAGGTTTATCCCGCCAGCTACGCATAAAAACGAATTGCAATACAGATTTATTGGGTTATTATAAGAATAATCTAATTTTCTGTAATTCTGAAATTGATTGATGGGGAGATAACGATACGATGAACGAAGATTATTACGCCGCCATTGATAAAATGGAAAAAGCTAACGTTGCCCGTGAATATATTGTTGGCTGGGCCAGCGGTTTTTTGCAAAACCCCAAGGTGGAAGAGCAACGTGTGAATGATGCTTACGAAGCAGGTTACACGGATGGTGAGGCCAAAAACGACAGTAATTTTTCTGCGTGGGAAAGTAAGTAGTGCAATCAGGTTAGCTGTTCTTATCGGCCAGGTTATACCAGCGGCGCGCCTCGACCTCATTTTTTTCCACACCCTGGCCGTTTTCGTACATCATGCCAAGGGTCATTTGTGCGCCGGGCAGTCCCTGCTCGGCAGCACGGCGAAACCATTCTAGTGCGCTGGTTTCATTTTTTTCCACACCCTCGCCATAGAGGTACATTACCCCCAGTCCGTGCTGCGCATAGGCATGCCCCTGGTTTGCGGCAGCGCGCATCCATCGAGCACCCAGCTCGTCATTTTTTACGCGCCCCAAGCCGTTTTGAAACATCATGCCCATACGATATTGTGCCTCGGGGATACCACCATCTGCCAGCGGTGAAAGCAGACGCAAAGCACTGGTAAAATCTTTGGCCTCGAATGCCGCGATGCCGCTTTGCAAATCAAAATCGGTGTCATTCATGCGTATGCTCCAGGATGGTCAGTGTTTCGATGTCAGTTTCAGTAGAATAAAATGTAAATTAAAAGCTAAATCACTATCTTACAAATCAATAGCTTAATTTACCATGATGTTGATGTACTGTGATGCCTGCCTTGTGTCTTTGCGTTGAAATGCAGGGTTTGGTTATTCCACATACGTATGAATATGACGCACGTTTAACGGATCAGTTTAAGTTTAACACCTGAGCCCTTTGGGTATATGTGCATAACGTTTGATGGGAGAAAAATATGGCCATTCGTCTTAAAACCCGCTGGCATCGTTCGAAACGCTCAGAGCGAAACCGTGAAGGTTCGCAACGCTCCAAGACACAGGAAAACCTGTGCAGTGTAGCGGCCATTAATATCTGGAAGTTGGCAAAGGAGGCATTTACGCGTATGGAAAAGGAAAATTTTCGTTTTCGTGAAGATGCTCAGGCCATTGATGTGATCGCCGAGTTTTGTATTTTTATGCTGCACATCGCTGACAGAATGATTTACGGCAAACTGAGTGAAGAAGAACGTAGCGCTCTGATCAATGGCATCGCAAAAGAAATTACAGCAACAATTGAAAGCAACCAAATTGACCTGTTGGGTCCCGGTGATTATAAAACGCTGTTTATCGACAGACTTAATGAGCGATTGGTCAATTATGCCGAATGCGGTTTTGACGAAGACGGCCCGGCCTATGATTTTTTACGTTATCTGGCAAAAAATATTGCAGACATTATGTCACTCAGTGATGATAAATGGGTGCTTGAACAGGTGATGGACATCGAAGCACCGGAGTTGGTGCAGCGTATTCAGCCAGTGGTGCGTGATGTATTCAGCCTCAAAAACAGTTGATTTTGCATTACACCATCTGAATCAGAAGGACAATAAACAGACCCACAACAACCAGAATCATCAGATAATTTAACCAGTCTTTATTACTGCCCTTGGGGGCATTTTTTACCGCATGACGCATGCGCGGAAAAATGAAAATCAACATGGCTCCTAGAAATATTACAGAAACAATTTGTAGCCAGTCCATAGTTACCTCTCAATATAAAATATTCAGCAAAAAAAAGCCCCGACCAATCGGGGCTTTTTCAATTCCACTAAACAGTATTTAATCGTTGTTGTTGAACGCACCCAAAATGTGCAGCAATGCCTGGAACATGTTGACGATCGACAGGAACAGGCTGGCCGTTGCCATGATGTAGTTGGTTTCACCACCGTTGACCATGGATGAGGTCTGAAACAGAATGAACCCGCTCATGAGCATGATGACCGCAGCACTCACTGCCAGGGACAGAACAGGAATACTCAGGAAAATGTTCAGCAGGGATGCGCCGATCACCACAAACATACCCACCATCAGGAAACCCGCCATGAAGCTGAAGTCCTTACGTGTGGTCAGTGCATAAGCGGACAGACCCAGGAAAATAGCGCCTGTGCCGCCCAGTGCCGTCATCACAATGTTGGGGTTAACCGCCAGGTAATAATTCAGCACAGGGCCCAGACCCATGCCGAGTAAACCAGTGATCGCGAAGATGACTGGGATGCCCGCAGCGGAATTGGCTGTGCGCGGCAAAACAAACCACAACATCACAATAGCGGCGATGGTCGCACCTAATCCCATGCCCTGTGAAAGATTCATCATTACGCCTACAGCGGCAGTGCCTGCGCTGAACAAAAGCGTCATCGACAGCAGAGTGTAAGTATTACGAATAAGTTTGTTGGTGGCCAACGTCGAAGAAGACGCGTGGGTAGCAACAGAGTAATTTGGGTTCATCAGGGGTAAACCTCCACGGTTTGTCATTTGTTTCAAATTTTGAAAGTAGCGAGCTTTTAGACTTGCCTGGAATTATAAGTTCCGCCTATGTGCGGGTCAAACCTGTTTTTGGTGACTGGCAATGCCCACGGCGATTCAGTATCATTGCCCGCCTCGCTTGAGATGGGGGTGGAAAAGTCCGTTTCAAGAGTATATTTACCACCCCTACCTATTGTAGTGTTATTTGCGCTGCCACGGGATCACAACGAGAGTACACAACGGAGAGCTGGCTGAGTGGTCGAAAGCGGCGGTCTTGAAAACCGTTGACGGGAAACCGTCCGGGGGTTCGAATCCCTCGCTCTCCGCCATATACACATAAAGGGGCTCCATCTGGAGCCTCTTTTTTATTTTCGGTTGTCTTCATTCTCTTTCGTCATATAGCAAAATCTTAGACCGAGTCATTAAACATCTACCGTCGAAATTTGATTTTCCGCAGTTTGTTTTTGGTGCAGGTCAGGGAGCGGTCATTTTCAAATTGGCAGGTCAGTTTGTGGTCGGCATCCTGCCAACCCAGGGTGACGGGTACCTTGCGACCAGATTCAGCGAATTCGAGATCTGTGATACTGATTTTGGAGACGTTGTTGCGGTAAGAAACTTTAAATGATCCGTTGTTTTCAAAGCCAAACAAAATGGCTTTGGTTGTATAGCTGATGTCTGCCATGCCAATGTTGCGGGAGATGTCTGTCGACAGGCATTCCACTCGTCCTTCTTTATCTTTGCATTGGGTGAGAGAAGAGGGGAGGTATTCGACAGACTTGTTGCGTTTTTTCCAGCCACCAGCCATTACCTTATCTTTGGTGGATTTAATTTGGGGTACAGGTTTTGGGTTTGGTACAGGCTTTGGTTTGACTGTGCTTACGACGGCCACGCGGCGTTCCTGCTCGGCAGATTTTTGTGCATCGGCGACTCGTTTGATACCTTCGGCAGCACTAGCGTAACCACCCGCCAGTGCCTGCTTGTACCAATTGAGGGCTTCACTGTAATTTTTTGATACGCCCTGACCATTTTCATACAAAGTACCGAGGTAGTATTCAGCACGTACATATTTTTTATTGGCCGATTTTCTAAACCAGTCGTGTGCTTTGCTGTAATTTTTGCTAACACCTTTTCCTTCCAGATAGGCACGGCCGACTTTGTAAGCTGCTTTTGGATCATTTTGTTTTGCAGCCTTGTTGTACCATTCAAAGGCCTTTTGGGAGTTTTTGAGGGTGCCTTTTCCTTTCTCAAACATTTCACCGATGGCATATTGTGATTTTGTATCACCTTGTTCTGCTTTGGGCAGAGCATTTTCGAATTTTTCTTCCCAGATGTAATCATCAATAGCAAAAGCCTGTGTGAAAAAGCCCGTAGTGATGATTAATAATATAATTCCAAAAAGGTTATTCATGGAGCATTCTCTTGGCAATAGCCGGTGCAAATAAGGGGGTGTGCCTACCGCTATAATGTCGGCAATGGGGAGTGGGAACTTTAAAAACAGCGAAGAGCACTTTCGCTTGTATTACCGGATGTTAGCAAGTTTATTTCAATGATAGTGTAAAAAGTGGTCAACAAATACGAAATGGGTTTTCGGACGGGGATAGATTAGCTGTCAAGAGGCGCAGTGGCCGCATGAAAAACGCAGCCTGTGCGCAAGCAATGATCCAGCCATTCACCTAAAAACTGGTTGATTTGCCATTTTTCGTTTCGCTGAAACATGTCGCAATTCGGGTAGTCGTAACGTGCGCTGAGGCGATGTTTGTGTTGAAAGGCCAGCACTTCGCTGACGCCTGCATCGTAATAGTTACGGATTTTCATGTGCAGGCCGGGTAGCCAGGGTTGCTCGACTGAGTGCTGCAGGTGCAGTGAAAAGGTTTTGGTGTATTTGCTGGTTTCCAGAATGCGCAAAGACAGCTGCATTCCGTTTGCATTCTGTACGGTAACAGCCGTTTCCAGTTCGAGCAAAGCAGGCACCACGCGCGCGAGTTTTCTGAAGTTTGCCTCGTGCAGGGTGGTAATGTTATATCGTTTGCGTTTGGCGATGAGAAAAGGATGTATCATAAAGCGCGTTGGGAGCCTGAATTTTGAGCCAGTGGCTATTGTTGCGCAATCCAGTCTCGCATGCGAGCCCGTAAACGAATATGGGCCTGACTTAATAATTGGCTAATGCGTGATTCGCTGACATTCATTACCGAACCGATTTCCCGCAGATTGAGTTCAGATTCGTAATACAAGGAAACGATCATTTTCTCACGTTCAGGTAATGAGGAAATGGAGTCTGATAACTTTGCCTGGAAATGCTGTTTTTCCAATTGGTCATGCACGCCGATTTTGCTGTCGCCGGTATTGTACCCAAAGGCGTCTTCATTGATGCCGATTTCGTCCCAGCTTAAAACCCGGTGGCTGGAAACATCTTGCAAGGTTTTGAAATATTCATCACGGGAAATGCCTAACTGCTCAATGACCTCCTCATCGCGGGCATCGCGTCCTTCACGGTGTTCAATGATGCGAATTGCCTGGGTGATGTCGCGGATTCTGCGGTGTACGGACTTGGGGGCCCAATCGTTACGACGCAACTCATCAAGCATGGAGCCACGAATACGAATACCTGCATAGGTCTCAAAGCTGGCACCCTGATTCGCATCATATTTACGCGAAGCTTCCAGCAAACCGATCATGCCAGCTTGCAACAGGTCATCTACCACCACGGTTGCGGGCAAGCGCGCTTTTAAATGGTAGGCAATACGCTTTACCAATGGCGCGTATTTGGTGACCAGTTCGTCGTGACCTGCATTTTCAAGATTGTCGTACATGCCTTCCTCAGCAGTCGCACAGGAATGTGCCTTTACGTTGTTATAAACGCAGACTTGTGGGGGTTCTTCTGAAATTGCGGCAGAAGAGAAAGGAATCTTTAGCGGGGAATGACGGGATAAACGGTGTATTAAAGCTGACGCCTTCCAGAAAAGGCATGTGAAAGCGTCCCGCCATCGACATATTCCAGTTCGCCACCCAACGGTACGCCGTGGGCAATACGCGAGCTGGTGATACCCTGCACCTTGGCCATTTCGTTGATGTAATGGGCCGTGGCCTCACCTTCGACGGTGGGATTGGTCGCGAGGATGAGTTCGTGGACAGCACCTTCGGCAAGCCGACTGTCCAGTAAGTCCAAGCCGATTTCGTTAGGGCCGATGCCATCCAGCGGCGAAAGATGTCCCATCAATACAAAATAACAGCCGCGATACGGCGTGGCTTGCTCAATGGCGCGTACATCTGCGGGGGATTCCACCACGCACAGCAAATGCTGCTCGCGGCTGGCATTGGCGCACAATGGGCAGAGATCAGTTTCACTGAGCGTGCGGCACCGCGAGCAGTGACCCACCTGCTCCGAAGCATCGGTCAGTGAACGCGCCAGTGCTAGCGCCCCTTCACGATTACGTTCCAGCAGATGAAAGGCCATGCGTTGTGCCGACTTGGGGCCGACACCAGGCAGGCAGCGCAGGTCTTCAATCAAACGATTGATCAGCGGGCTGAATTCCACGGGGATATAATATAAGGTGCGTGAGGATTGTTGTTGGTTTGGGGTACGGTTTAAAACGGCATCTTGAAACCGCCGGGCAGATTCAGCCCTTCTGTCATGCCGGCCATTTTTTCCGATGACGTGCTTTCCACCTGACGCACAGCATCATTTACCGCTGCAGCCAGCAGGTCTTCCAGCATTTCTTTATCGTCGCCCATCAGGCTGTCGTCAATGCTGACACGTTTTACATCGTGCCGACCGGTCATCACCACCGAGACCATGCCGCCGCCTGCCTGACCGGTAACTTCCATATTGGCCAGCTCTTCCTGAGCCTTTTGCATATTGGCCTGCATTTCCTGGGCCTGCTTCATCATTTTACCGAGACCACCTTTTATCATGATATTGCTCCTACCTGAATTGACAACGGAAAACCGGAAGTAGGAATGAATTATACATGAGAGAGCAGGCTACGTTCCACGCACCATTAATTAACAATGATTCAACGATCAACATTGAATGAGGCATTAGATGCCCCTTGTCTGTCTGACCTTCCGGTAATTGCTTTTTGTTTGTGCGTAATCAGTTTATCATCGGACAGATTTTTTATATTTTACAGACTCTTAAAGATGCTTCATCTAAAATGGATGACCTCGTTGTCACAATAAATATGGCAACGCTGGTGATAATTCCTGCATATTTTTTAATCTCTGTGAGTCTGATTTCTCGCAGCTCGCTGAGAATATCGTCATTCCGGCGTAGGCCGGAATCCAGAGGTCGAGCCCCCTGGACATTGGCCTCTGTGCCAGTGTGACGTGAAGATGTTAATACCTCGTTAGTTTGCTGCGAGGTCGTTTATTCCATCCACACTCAGTGTGCGCGTTGGAATATCCAGAATTTAGAAGGCGATGAAGTCCATGGTTAGGCAGTTTTCTCCGAATATCAAATCACACGGCATGTTGACGTTTGGTTTTGCGTTATTGATCGCCGCAGTGGGCCTGCTGGCCTATGCGCTGCCGAGTGGTTTTGATCTGGAAGAAAATGTGGCACTGGATTTTTTGTTCAACCAGCGTCAGCACCTCCCCCCTCCAGATAATGTCATGCTGGTCTCTATCGATAAAACAGCTGCCCAGCAACTGAGTTTGGCCAATGACCCGGAGACCTGGCCGCGTGAACTGCATGCGCGTTTGATCGACCAGTTGGCGACGGCAGGGGCCGCAGTGATTGTCTTCGATGTGTTTTTTCATCAGCCCAAAATACCTTCGCAGGATGCGCGTCTGGCGCAGGCCATGCGACAAGCGGGCAATGTTGTGATCTTTGCCAAACTGCAACGTGAGAGGCAGATTCTGGAGGGCGGCGGCGAATATAACCTGGAGCGTTTGCTCTTGCCGTTGCCCATGTTTCAGCAGGTTGCGGCTGCCAGCGCACCATTTGCTTTGCCCAAAGTGCCGATCAAGGTCAGTCAATTCTGGACCTTTCACACCTCGGCCGGAGGCCATCCCTCAATGCCAACGGTCGCCCTGGAACTTTATGCAGCACAGGATCATGTCTCATTATTTAAAATCCTTGCCAGAGTCGCCCCACAACAAGCGGTGGTATTGCAGGCATCACTTGACGGCCTCACCCGGCGCGAGCGCATCGTGCAGATGCGCACTTTTTTCAAGCAGCAAACGGTTATTACCCAGGCGCTATTAGAAGCATTGAAGGAAGCTTCCAGGGTGGTGGTTAACCCAGAGGTCGGCCCGGAAACCAACCGACGTCTCCAGGCCTTGCTCTCGATGTATCTTGGGCCGGAGCGTCGTTATCTGAATTTTTACGGACCACCGCGCAGTATCCCCACGCGTTCCTATAACGAAGTGCTATCCGCGACAGCAGAGCAGCGGGCGTCTTTCAAGGGCAAAGTTGTGTTTGTCGGTTTTTCTGAAGAACGCCAACCAGAGCAAAAAGATAATTTTTACACGGTATTTTCGCAAACCAGCGGACTGGATCTAAGCGGCGTGGAGATCGCCGCTACCGCCTTTGCCAATCTCACAGCACCGCCACCTACTTCCATCTTGGCGTTTTTTTCAACTTCTTTTTTGACACAACATCCGGCGCAACAAAGCCTGCGTCTGCCAGAACCAAGAGCCTATATCACCATCATCGTCGGCTTCGGTTTATTGCTGGCCTGGTTGAGCAGACTGTCCAGCACTAGCGCGTTTGTGTCTCTGAGTTTGCTGACTGCCGGACTTTATACGTTGGTCAGTTTGCAGTTATTTGTCAGCTCAGCAATCTGGTTACCGCTCTTTGTTCCTGTCTTGTTGCAAACGCCGCTGGCGTTGTTCATCGGGCTTTTATGGCGTTATCGACAGCTTAACCGTGAGCGAGGCCGAATTCGTCAGGCCTTTGGTTATTATCTGCCAAACCATGTGATTGAAAATCTGGCGCGCAGCTCGCAACACTTGAAAGTTTTGAGTGAACGCATGTTTGGCGTCTGTATGGCAACGGATGCTGCGCAATACACCGAACTGGCCGAGTTGCTGACCCCCGAAGCCCTTAACGCCTACATGAATGATTATTACGAACGTTTGTTTAAACCCGTGCGCGCACACGGTGGCATTATTTCCGATGTAGTGGGGGATGCAATGTTGGCAATCTGGTCTGCGCATCAAGAAGACAGTCGCCTGCGTAGACAGGCTTGTGAAGCCGCCCTGGAGGCATTGCGCGCCGGACAGGCATCTGTCCCTGATGGCATTTTACAGACGCGCATTGGTCTGCACGCGGGTGAACTCGTGTTAGGAAATATAGGAGCCTTGGATCACTACGAATATCGAGCCGTGGGTGATATCGTCAATACCGCCTCGCGTATCGAGGGGCTCAACAAACAACTCGGTACCGCCTTGCTGGTCTCCGCCGCCGTGCTCTCGGGGCTGGAAGGTTTTATCAGTCGCGAACTGGGTGCATTCCGCATGGTCGGCAAACAAAAAGCCATTGTGCTCCATGAACTGTTAGGTCGGCAGGGAGAATGTAATCAACAGCAGCTTCATCTGTGCGAACATTTTGCCGAGGGATTGCATGCTTATCAGCAGCACGACTGGCAGACCGCGACGGATTGTTTTCAGAGAGCACTTGAATTTTCCCCAGGTGATGGCCCCAGCCGCTACTACCTCGAACGTTGCAAATTACATGAGCAAAAAATGCTACCCCTGCCACAGGACGGCGTTATCGTGATGCAGAAAAAATAGGTAATCCGCGATTCCCTACTCATTAGGAAGGTTCGTGTCAATGTAAATACTGCACATGCTACAACACAACTATTACATAGTATTGCGATGATACACGGAGTAATTTCCTCACTGACCCGAAGAAAATTAACATCATGTAGTCGGTCAGCGTTACACCTTATAACTAAAAGTAGATATTTTAAAAGACGTAGGCTACAGCTGCAAGTCATAGGAAAACGGTAGGGTTATCATCAAGCGTTGTAGGGCAGGAAGAGCTACTAGCTGAGTGTCCCAGGTATTGTTACTGGGTGCATGTGGTAGCTTTTACCAGTGCAGCTTGAACGAAAGTAAAATAAAGAGGATCATGCAGCGCGTCCCGCTTGGCCAGCAGTGTACTGGCATCAAACTCAGCATTATTTCTACATAATAAAAAACAGGATTATAAATGAATAGGGTGTCTCTTTTTTTGAATCGGTTTTGTCTCGTTCGCTGTAGCTTGTTTTTACTGCTGACATATTTATCTGCGCCAGTGGTGGCTGAGGAGTGTGTTGAAACCATGGCAACAGCCACTGCCATTGAAGGAGTCGTAGAGAAACGCCAAAAATCTGGCACAGTGTGGGAAAAAGTGATTGCACAGGATACCTTTTGTGTTGGTGACATGGTGCGTACCCAACTGAACAGTCGCGCTGGACTTTACCTCAATAACAATTCCATCTTGCGACTGAACGAACTTTCGACCGTGACGTTTACCGGCCCGTCTTCACAAGGCGCAAGTCAACTGAACCTGAAAAAAGGTATCGCACACTTTATCAGTCGCATAAAACAACGTTTTGAAGTACTGACCCCCTATGTTAATGCCGCCGTTGACGGCACAGAGTTTGTCGTTGCCGTCGACACCGGGCATAGCAACGTCACCGTGCTTGAAGGCCGGGTGCAGGTCAGCAACGAACAGGGAGAAGTCAGCCTGACCCAAGGTGAAACTGCCCTGGCCCAGGCTGGACAAGCCCCCGCCTTGCAAACCCGAGTGCAGCCGTGGGATGCGGTCAGTTGGGCCTTGTATTATCCCGCAGTGAGTGATTTTTCCGCGCTGGTTACAGCTGCCGAAGAACTGCCAGAGCCATGGCGCACCCGTTTGTTGCAATCCTTTGAGCGCTACCAGCAGGGACAGGTATCTGCTGCGCTGACAGAACTTGAATCACTGCCGGACGATCTCCCGAACGGCAACATTTATATTTATCGTGCTGCATTACATCTGGCAGCAGGTCAGGCCGGGCATGCCAGTATTGATCTGGAACTTGCCCTGAAACAGGATGCCTCTCAAAATACCCGGAACGGAGAGGCTCTCGCACTCAAAGCCATTATTGCCGTGACACAAAACCGAACTGAGCTTGCTCTGAAACTGGCCCAGGACGCCACCGATGCCAGTCCGAAAATCGCTGCCACCTGGCTCGCCCGCTCCTACGCACAACAAGCCGTGTTTGACCTGGAACAGGCCCGGCTCAGCGTCAAACAAGCGGTAAAACTGGCGCCGGAAAATGCCTTGGCCTGGGCACGATTGGCAGAACTTCATCTCATGTTTGGTGAACTTGACCGGGCATTACAGGCGGCGTACCGCGCGACAGAAATTGCCCCCCGGCTTGCGCGCACACAAAGCGTGCTTGGTTTTGCCTACCTGACACGGATTAAAATCTCAGCAGCAAAACAGGCGTTCACACAGGCCATCGAACTCGACCAGGCTTCACCCCTGCCCAGGCTGGGTCTGGGGCTGGCGATGATCCGCCGTGGCGAACTGGCGTCCGGGCGCCATCAGATTGAAATTGCGGCCAGTCTGGCACCGGCAAATCCTCTGATCCGCAGTTATCTGGGTAAAGCCTATTATGAAGAAAAGCGCGGCCCGCTGGATGCCGCGCAGTTTGCCGTGGCCAAGGAGCTGGACTCTAATGATCCAACGCCTTATTTCTATGATGCAATTCTAAAGCAAACAACAAATCGGCCTGTAGATGCGCTGGAGAATTTGCAACGATCCATAGCATTAAATGATCAGCGGGCAGTTTACCGGTCACGACTGTTACTGGATCAGGATCTGGCTGCACGAGGGGCCAGTCTGTCCCGTATTTATAGTGATTTGGGAATGGAACAATTAGCACTCGCGGAAGGGTGGAAATCCGTTGCGATGGATCCGTCTAACCACTCCGCTCACCGTTTTCTGGCTGACGCCTATAGTGCTCTCCCGCGCCACGAAATTGTCCGGGTCAGTGAATTACTCCAGGCACAATTACTTCAGCCGGTTAATGTCGTTCCGGTTAAACCACGCCTCAGTGCGACCTATCTTGATCCTGGCACAGGCTTCGCAAATGCGACGCTGAATGAATATACGCCTTTATTTGAGCGAAACCAGGCCAGGCTTTTTGCCTCAGGCGGCATGGGCAATAATGATACCGTCGGTGATGAGCTTGTCGTATCGGGTGTTTATGACCGACTGTCGTTTAGTCTGGGGCGGTTTCATTCTGAAGCCGATGGCTTTCGGGATAATAATGACGAAGAGAATAATTTGTACAATGTCTTCACGCAGCTTGCCGTGACATCCAGGCTGAATGTGCAAGTAGAATATCGGCACCGGGAGAGCCAGCGGGGTGATCTGGCGCTTCGCTTTGATCCTGAAGTTTTTAAGTCCTTCGATCGAACCGACATTGAACAGGAAGATATTCGTGTTGGGGGGCATTTCGTGCTATCGCCGAAGTCACGTATTGTTGCGAATATAACGAGCGTTGACAGGGATGAGGAAGCGGAAAACGCAACAGGTAGTACAAGTCTGATTCAATCGGATCATCGGAAAGGTTACCAGGCCGAATTGCAATACCTTTTTCAGTCTCAGCGATACAATGTCGCGATGGGAGCAGGTCACTATGACGTGGATGTTAAACGGAGTGAGGCGGTTGTTGGGTGTATACCCTTACCCATACCCGGGTTCACATGCGGAAGTAATGTCGATGTCACACAAAAGCATGACAATGCCTATAGTTACGTCAGTATAGTGCGCCCGACCAGGGTCGTCTGGACGTTTGGTTTGAGTTATGAAAATTACGAGATTGTCGGTCGGGATCGTCGGGACAAGTTTAATCCCAAGCTGGGCGTGCAGTGGCAGCTCAACGACACGGTGCGTCTCCGTGCTGCCGCATTTAAAACCGTCAAGCGTGCTCTGGCAGTGAATCAAACCATAGAACCGACACAGATTGCGGGGTTCAATCAATTTTTCGATGATAATAATGCAACCACAGCGACTCGATATGGCCTTGGGCTTGATTTCTCTCTGACGCACAGCGTCAATGCTGGATTGGAATACACGTGGCGCAATTTAGAGGTTCGTAAGACAAATCCTCTTTTTGATAGTTTTGCCGATGAGGATCGTGACGAACATTTTCATCGCGCTTATCTGTATTGGACGCCAACAAAAAACATTGCGATCAGTGGAGAATATCAGTACGAAGAGTTTGATCGTAACGAACAAATTCTAAGGCAGAGCAAAACGCATATACTGCCGTTGTCGTTACGTTATTTTTCAACTCAAGGGTACTTCGGTAAGCTTGGTGCCAACTATGTGCGCCAGGGCATTTACAGAGAAGATCAGCTTGAGTCATCGATTATTCATGATGACGATGCCTTTTTGCTCATCGATGGCACGCTCGGCTATCGTCTGCCGAAGAGAAGAGGAAGCATCAGCCTCATCGTGCGCAATCTGTTTGATAAAAACTTTAATTACTATGACATCAATCCATGGGTTACCGAGTTCGTGCAGCCTCGTTTTGTACCTGACCGGACCTTCTTTGCCCAATTGACGCTACAGCTGTAATTCAACACAACGTACCCGTAGCGATTGAGATTAAAGCCTAAATCTCAATCGTTGTGGTTATGTGTTGATCATGAATAGCTATTTTGCGATATCCGGTAGTATTCACGGTAATTTTGTGGATTCATACCAATGACGCAGTGTTGCTTTTCGAGCAAACTGACCGGGAAGTTCAGGGGAGGGTGTGACGACGACGTCAAGTATAATAGAAAGTAGCTACTGTTGATTATCATGCCCATACGGAGTCTAACTGGGGAAACCTAGCTGCATTTGCAGCAATGATTACAATTAGAATGGGAGTGCACCAATGCTAGATTACAATGAAAGTTATGAACAAGACCGAGCCGGTGTCTACAATGGGCAGGTTTATTACAAGATCAACGGCTACTATTTTGTGAGACAAACATCGTCAGGAGGTGGGGATTATATTGATAGATTGGTCTATGTTGGTACCCCGCCAGCCGGGTTGGTTGCAGCTTAATAAAATTCAGAGGTTTTCAGGCTTATAAAAAAGTCAGCGTGGCCGCGTTCTCTTTGCGGCCATGCTCTGGCTTTTTTTACCTTATCCTTTATTCTAGCGGCATGTCCTATTATCAACGTCATATCTTTTTTTGCACCAATCAACGCGATGATGGCAGCGCCTGTTGTCAGCAGCATGGCGTGCAGGCGCTACGCGATTATGCCAAACAGCGAACCAAAGAGTTGGGTATCGCAGGCAAGGAAGGCTGTGTGAGGGTGAATTCGGCGGGTTGTCTCAATCGATGCGAACTGGGGCCGGTGGCAGTGGTGTATCCCGATGATGTCTGGTACACCTTTGTGGACAGGGAAGATATCGATGACATTGTTGAAGAGCATTTGTTGCACGGACGAGTGGTTAGACGATTACAAATAAAGTGATGCAGATTTTTGATGTAAGTCGTTTTTATGGCATCTGGGCGAACGGAGATTGCCCAAGTATTATTGTTGCTTGACTCAAAATAGCTTATGACCTAGCATCGACTTATTCCTCGCTGATAATGGGGAATCTTGGAGCGTGTACCTTTAATATTAAATGCCTTGTCGGCATTAAGTTTGGTGCGAGCCGGATCAGTAATACCAGCAATATTACAGATTTGGTGTGCTTCAGGTGATGTGCGAAAAAGTGCGATAGGGATGGGCCGCTTTTTGGATCTTCTGCCTGTCATACTGTTTTCACATCAATATCTTCCTTCTGGTGGTTTTTACGCGACCTTTGTATTCCAAATGTGGGATTCCAGGGCCGCGTTTTTTTTGTGCTTGATGGAAATACACGTCTCATATGAGCATATTATTGTGCTGTTTCAGTGGCGGTGGCTTGACAGTCAGGCGCTAACGCCTTACCATTTCGCGCCTTTTCGAGACAGATCTTTTTGGAGTAGTGCCTGAGATGAAAACGTTTAGTGCGAAACCCGCTGAGGTCAAGCGTGACTGGTTCGTGATTGATGCGACTGACAAAACCTTGGGCCGTATGGCGACCGAGATTGCTCATCGCCTGCGCGGTAAGCACAAGCCCGAATATACCCCGCATATTGATACGGGTGACTACATTGTGGTGATTAATGCCGAGAAAGTTACCGTCACCGGCAACAAAGCAGCAGCCAAACAATATCACCGTTACACGGGTTATGTCGGCGGTCTGAAGACCACCACCTTTGAAAAACTGGTGAAAGAAAAGCCTGAATACATTATTCAGACAGCCGTGAAAGGTATGTTGCCCAAGAATCCATTGGGTCGCGCAATGTTCCGCAAATTAAAAGTGTATGCCGGTGCCGAGCATCAGCACACTGCCCAGCAGCCCAAGCCGCTGGATATCTAATCCTTTACCCAGCCTTCAACGAGACGACAAATCATCATGGTAGACAAACAGTACTACAGCACAGGCCGCCGCAAGAGTTCTACTGCGCGGGTATTCATGAAAACCGGTTCCGGCAGCATCACCGTTAACTCGCGCGCATTAGACGAATATTTTGGCCGTGAGACTTCCCGCATGGTGGTGCGTCAGCCGCTGGGCGTGGTGGATATGCTGGAAAATTTTGATTTTAACATCACGGTCAAAGGCGGCGGTAACAATGGTCAGGCCGGTGCTATCCGCCACGGCATTACTCGTGCGTTGATGGAATACGACGAAACTTTGCGTCCCTCGCTGCGTAGCGCAGGGCTGGTTACCCGTGATGCCCGTGAAGTCGAGCGTAAAAAAGTGGGTCTACACAAAGCACGCAAACGTCCTCAGTTTTCCAAACGTTAATACGGCAGATAGAAGAGGCATGGATGCCTTTGAAAGACTGGGTGTATGGAAGCGTGGTTGCCGATTATCGCTCGATAATGTATCGATTTCTGGTGCGTACAAAGACCACAGTTTCAAGGATGAGTTTCCTCATTCGGCCTTGTTAGTACCTTCCAGCGCTGCGGGAGGATGCGAGTGCGAAATATACCCACTTTCTGAGTTTAGCGATTAAAGTCTCGCATAGTCATTTTCTCCTTTTATCTTGTATCTTTCACCCTGTTCTTTTGGGAGATCGTCTAACGGCAGGACAGAGGACTCTGACTCCTCTAATCTAGGTTCGAATCCTAGTCTCCCAGCCAATTAAAAAGGCCCGCTCATTGAGTGGGCCTTTTCGATTTCCAGGGAGAGCTGATTTATTGGTTGTGTAACGCTGGGGTTTGCGGTTCGTTCTATTTCAGGTGTTGCACAAAAAACATATAGCGCCCCATTTTGTTGTTGATTGGCAACAAAATATTATCCAAGTCACAGTTTGTGATAGAAAAATGTTGCGCTTTTGCCTAAAGGTGCTATAAATATTGGCGTCGATAAAGACAGCTTTAGATAAAACTAAATCATAAATAACTATTACGGAGAGCCCTCTCTCATGAATAAAAAATTATTAGCAGTTGCAATTAGTGCTGCCCTGGTTGTCCCAGCGGCGTCCATGGCAGCGGATGCGTTCGTATACGGTCATGCCCAGGTGGAAGTAGCAAGTTACTCTGAAGATTCCACAGGTAGTGGCAAAGATGGTGTGGCTCTTGAAGATAATGCCCGTGGTCGTTTGGGTGTGAAGGCCTCCGAGGATTTGGGTAACGGGCTGAAAGCGATCGCTCAGTTTGAGTGGAAAATGAAGACGGATGAAGGTGGTGGCTTTACCGGTCGTGTATCTCAGGTGGGCTTGACCGGTGGTTTTGGTACCTTCCTGATGGGTAACTTGAAGTCACCCTACAAATATACGGGTGGTATCAAGTACGATCCTTTTGTCGCGACTGCGCTGGAGGCTCGTAGCAATGGCGGTATGTCAGGTAAAAACCTTGATCCGCTGGGTAGTGGTGCTTTGGGCCACCACGGCTTTGTGGACAACTTGATCGCTTATGCTTCACCCAAAGGCCCTTTCACCGCCTCCATCGGTTATGCTCCTTCTGAGGATGATGGATTGGTGGTGCTTGATTTGAAATACAGCCAAGGTGGTATGGAAGCCTTTGTTGCCTATCTTGATGCTGGTGATCGTATCAGTGGTGGTGTTGCTGGCGACGACTCTGCCTATACCGCAGGTAAAATCGGTGGTCAGTGGAAGTCTGGTGCGCACAAAATTTCGGGTCAGTATGAAATGATTGAAATTACAGATGCGGCTGGCGCTTCTATCGAGCCTGCGGTCCTTTTTTTAGGCTACCAGATGAATATGGGTAAAAACACCTTTGCGCTTCAGTATGGTGATACTGATCCTGATGTTTCAGGAGAGGATAACATCACTTATATGGCCTTGGGTGTAATCCACAAAATGTCTAAAACCACTCGCGTGTTTGCAGGTTATCGTGATACCAGTGATGTGGAAAGCGTAGTGAGTGTTGGTTTGCGTAAAGACTTCAAGTCTTAAAAGCATCAAATAATAACAACGTTTTGATGATTGTTGGACGGAGTCTTCGGACTCCGTTTTTTTATGCATGTAAAAATCTGCGTTTTCTTTCCCTGTTTTTATCTTCATCGCTTGTGTTGGGGCTTGCGGCAGGAAAAGTTTTCGCCCACCATTCATTGCTGTATTAATATGGATGGTATCGCATTTGCAAATGAATTCACGAAAAGCAGAACGTTGGTTGTGTGGGTTGTTAATGGTGTTACTGGGAGGTTGCGCCTCAGTCCCACAACAATCAGATGACCCGTCAATCTATTGGCCCAAGCCGCCAGCCGCGCCGCGCTTTGTGTATGTAACCACGCTGGTGTCGGGTGAAAGTATCCGCAAGGAAAATACGGAGGATCGGTTCCTCAAGGCGCTGACGGGAGCGAAAGAGGGTGGTGACCGTGTTTTCGCCAAACCGTTTGGTGTGGCGGCCAAGGATGGTGTGGTGGTGGTAACAGACACGGTGTTACGGCAAGGGTTTATTTTCAATCTGCGTCGTCAGAAGCTGTACCCTTTGGGGCGAGCGGGTAAAAAAGGCCTGTTAAGCAAACCGCTGGGTGTGGCAATTGGCGCGGACAGCCAGATTTACATCGCCGATGCGAGCGCAAAAAAGGTGATTGTTTACGATGCCTTCGGAATGTATCTCAGGGATATTGGTGATTTCGGAGACTTGGATCGTCCTGTTGATGTAGCGGTGTCTCCGGATGGAAAGCAGGTTTATGTTATGGATGCGGGCGGTATCGATAGCAGACGTCATCGGGTGGTGGTGTATTCCGCGGAGGGTGCGAAGTTGTTCGAATTTGGGCAGCGCGGTGGGGGAGCGGGGGAGTTTAACCTGCCAACGCAAGTGGAGATCGCACCAAATGGTACGGTTTACGTGTTGGATGCGGGTAATTTTCGGGTGCAGGTATTCTCGGCCGACGGCCAGTTTCAGCGGACTTGGGGCAGGGTAGGCCGAAATTTTGGCGATTTTGCCCGGCCGCGAGGTTTGGCGATAGGGGGTGATGGCAACATTTATGTTTCGGATGCAGCCTTTCGTAATGTGCAGGTGTTTAACCCCAAGGGTGAGTTATTGCTGGCAATTGGCGGCAAACAGCTTCTGGGTCGGGGAGAGTTGGCGATGCCCGCAGGTATGGCAGTGGATGAGTTGCAGCATGTTTATATTGTGGACCAGATTTTTAAGAAGGTTGAAGTGTTGCGTCGGCTGAGTCAGCAGGAAATGGAGGCTATTGTCGCCAAGCGGCGGGATAGTCAGTAATGTGTGGTTGAAAAATATATACTCATAAAATATTTTCTTAGTGCGTAATAGTGAGTACAATCCTGCTTGTTGTACATGAACAAGATTAAGCGTGCGCAATAGTCAACCTGGGGTTATGTGAACGGAGTCACATTATTGTGAAGTGATCTTGCGTGTATGGCAGTGTGAAAAGAATAAAAATTAGGATTGTTGTTTATGTACCTGGTTGATTTTATAGTATTTCTTCCATTCTGGAGAAGCTTCTGATAGTAATGGTATGGTTTGTTGGTTCGTTGGTTTGGAATATTGTCAAGATTGACATCTTATTGTTAGGCATGCTAAAAAGTGTCTGCAGTGAGGGAGTCGCTTGTTCACCCGCAGAGTGCTGTAGCAGGCTCCGGGTTTACGCAGCAGTAAGCCCGTTTTGGGTAAGCAGTAAGGAAAATATATTTATTAATTCTCGTGCACGAGACCATATGGGGGTTTCATGATGAAACATTTTGTAAAAACGTCGGTAGCGACAGCAGTAATATTGGGGGCGACGCTAGCAGCTAGTGGAGCATTTGCCAGCGTAGCAGGGTCAATTGTTAATACGCGTCATAATATGGGGTCGGCGGGGCAGGGTCCTAATACTGCCGCTGCTGCTGATACTGCTGAAATTTGTATCTTCTGTCATACGCCTCATGGTGGCGACACCAATGCGCCGGTTCCCTTGTGGAATAAGCAACTGACCACAGCAACATTTACTGTTTATGATCAGTTAGGTACTTCCACGTTGGATGCTGCTGTGGGTGATGTAGGTTCTGTGTCACTTGCATGTCTGACTTGCCATGATGGTACGCAAGCTATTGATAACATCATTAATGCTCCAGGGTCCGGTGGTTATGCTGCGGATGGCGGTGGAGTGGATGGTTTGGGTTGGAGTTGGGCTAGCGCCGACTCGACCTTGGACCTGGCCACGGGTCGATTTATTGATTCTGTGGATACAGGTGGTAGCAACATCTGGGCGATTGGCACTGATTTGACCAATGACCATCCGATAAGTGTGCAATATGGAGGTGGTGGTTATTCTGCATCGAGTCCGTCCGGCAACCATTTTGCTGGCACTTTGGCGGTGACTCGTGACCAAGACTTTGCGCCAGCAGTTCAGATTGGTACTGGAGCACGCTGGTATGTGGATAACACTTATATGGCTACTGTTGCTCCAACTGAGTCAGCGGTTGCGACATTCGATAAGTGGGATTTCAAGCTGTACACACGTGATACTTCCGCGGGGATGCGAACAACCTTGAATGGTGCCACTTTTGCTGGTGAAGATGAACCGTTTGTGGAGTGTGGTTCCTGCCATGATCCGCACTTTGAGACTACAACCTTCCTGCGTATGGATGGTCAAGTCGACTTGGGGGGAGGTGCGCCTCCCGCAGGTGTTGATATGTCCAATGCAGGTAGTCGTGTTTGTTTGGTGTGTCATACCAAGTAAGCTGATCCAGTTTCTGGTCTAGTAAGTAGGCTGGCAGCCTGGCGGTAACGTCTGGGCTGCCAGCTTTTTTTATGGGATGCTGGAAGGAGCGTTGTCATGCGCTTGTTGAATTATTTTGCATAGAAGATAGGATGGAAAAGAATGTTTATGACGCGTGTAGTATTGCTGGTGCTCTGGTGTGGGGTTTTTTTCTGGGTGGGCGAAATTTTTGCTGCGCCGCAACAGGCTGTAAGCCCAAGTGCGAAAGAGAAGGAGGTAGAAGAACAGGAAAAGCCACAGACGTTGGATTATATTGCCATTGTGAATGGGCAGAAGGTGTCTATGGGGCAATATGTTGCCGCATTACGCAGAGGGGTCAGGGAACGTTTTTATCACGGCAGGGTTGAGGAGGAAGAAGCAAAGGAGTTCCGTAAGGATGTTGCCGATGAGCTTATTGAAAGAGAGTTGTTGATTCAAGAGGCCAAACGTCGCAAGTTAAAACCTGATGCTGATGAGGTTGAGGTCAACGTGAGAGCCTTTGATGCAAAATTTCAGGATGACCCTGAATGGGCTGCGGCACGTGACAAAGTGTTGTCTGAACTGCGGGAAAAGCTAAACGATGATAGTTTGGCCAAGCTGCTGAAGCTTTCTGTGATGTCGGTGAAAGTGCCTGCTGAAAGTGAGCTGAGAAAATATTATGCGGAGAACAACAATTTATTTACGACCCCGGTGCGCAATCGGGTTTCATTGATTTTATTGCGAGTGGATCCTTCGTCGTCGTCAGATGTTTGGAAACAGGCAAGTGATGAAGCTGCCTCGATCGTTGAGCGAATTAATGCGGGTGCAGATTTTGCGGAGCTGGCCAGAATTCACTCCAGTGACAAGTCTGCCGAGAATGGTGGTGATATGGGTTTTGTGCATTTGGGAATGTTGGGAGAAAATGCCGAAAAAGTATTAGCCATTATGGAGCCCGGTGAGGTTTCTGCTCCAGTGGTGCTATTGGAAGGTGTGTCGATATTTCGTCTGGAAGAGCGCACGTCTCCCACATTGAATACTTTCGAGTCGGTGAAAGAACGAGCGCAAAAATTGTATCAGCGAGAGAAAGGAGAGGAAGCATGGAAAGCGTTTTTAGCGCGCTTGCATGCTGGCGCAAAAGTTACGGTTAACGATGCTCCTTGGCGCTGAGGGTGTTGTCAATTGTTAACGTTGCCGGCCAGTTTGCGCCTGTCTGACGGCTAACATATACTGCTGGATGATAAATAATAAGCACAAGTATGGGGTGCCGGGGTACCGCTTGTGGATAAAACTTAACACACGCGCCAAAATATTTTTGGCGCGTGTGTTGTCTGAACTATAGAGCGGGGGGCTTCGTGGATTGAATGCAGGTGGTGGTGAAGACTTATTTATTATCTGCGTTTAGTGCGAATCAGATTTATATGGTGTCGAGTGGCATTATTTTTCGGCGACAGGCTTGGTTAGCTGTTGTTTTAGGGTTTTCTATGCTATCGGAAGCGCATGCCACCTTTGGGGGTTTAGTGCCTTTGGCGTATTCTGGACAAGTTGCCTATAATTACAATTACGTTGAAAATGCGGGTAGCCAGTCTGAGGCAACCAGTTTATTATTTGGTTTAGGCGCGTCTGGGTATGTCTGGAGGCCCTGGTTCGCTACCACTTCTCTAGCCCTGAATGTTGGTTTGTCGAACACCAATTCTACATCGAGTAGTACAGAGGGAACGGTAGGTACGGGCAGCTTCTCAATGGGGCTATTTCCTCGGAGCCGCTTTCCTTTTTCTTTGATCTATTCCAGAACAGATAGTCGTTCTCAGCAGTTTCAGGATATATCTCAAATTTCCGGTAGCACCAGCTTTCGTGTGACACGATGGACCTTGCGTCAGAGTTATCGCCCTCGGGCGTATAACCAGATGTATAACGGTTGGTATAGTTACACGGAGTATGATGGAGATTCTTTTGGCTCAGATAGTACTGTTTATGGCCTAGATTATCAGTTGCGCATTTCGCAGCAAATTTTAAGTGTAAACATAGCTCATACGAGTACGCAATCACAGGGTGTGGATGAGTCAAGCGTGGATGTGGTGTCGCTTGCTCATGTCTATACGCCGAGTGCAGAGCTGGGTGTGAGCAGCTTGGTGTCATATGTGGAATCTGACCCTGGTGGGCGTAGTAGCACATCCACTGATTTTCAAGCATTTAGTTCATTTTTCTGGCGACCAGAGTATCGTGCGGTCCGGGTATCAGGTGGTGTGCGGCTAAGTGAATCCAAGAGCGACGGAGTGTCGGCGACAACAATTTCCCGAAGCCTTAGTACAAATTTGGGTTTAGGGTATCGGATTTCTCGTTCGTTAAATATGAATGCGGGCGTATCCTTGAGTACGTCTGATAACGAGAGTACTCAAACGTTGTCGACAGCACAGACGATGAGTTTGTCGTACACTGGTGCGCATAAACAGTGGAGCGGGTATTCGTATGCCTGGCAGTGGAATGCCTCTGCGTCGAACATAACAACACAAACAGAAATAGCTGGTGTTGGTTCTACTGATTCTACGGATCGCCAAAACGTTTCCTCGGGTATTGGTCATAACCTGAGTAAATCGTGGGCGCTGAGCCCGGCGAGCTCTCTGGCGGCGACTTTTTCGCAGTCTGTGTCCGGCAGCAAAAATAGTGAAGTTGACAGCGTAGCTAGAAGCTTGAATCAGGGGGCAGGTCTTAGCTGGAGTTCGCGTGGCGGTCGAGGCTCAACATATGTCAGTGGTCGTTTCAATGATTCTCGGAGTTTTGGCGATACGGAGAGTGTGTTTGATAGTTTCAGCTTGAATTACAATACCGACATTACCCTTGGTCGTCTCAGTAGTATGTCGGGTAATGCCAATTACCAGATGACGCAAAGTGAGACAAAAGACGCTGTGGGCGATGAAGCGGAGAGCTTATCGCGGAATCTTTCTGGGGGGGTGTCGTATCGTAATAATCGCCCATTTGGGATTTATAATCTTCTTTTTACCTCCAGTTTGCAGGGCGGTAAGCAGATTGGCAGCGTTACGCCTACATCAACTTTGCGTTGGCAGGGAACATTTAGCTATAGCTTAGGTTTGCTGTCAACCTCGTTGGGCTTTAGGGCGTCGGAGAGCGCAGGTGGGAATATTACAAAATCAATGAATTTTCAGGCTACCCGTGCTTTTTAATGTAGGGTAGTATGTGCGCTGCGCGTGAGATAATAAGAATCACATTCGGCGCGTTTTTTGGTTTTTTGATGAATTTATGGAGGGAGGCTCTATGTTCAAGTCAGCGATGATCGGCTTGTTAAGTATGTTTGCAGTCCTGATGTTGCCACAGGCGGCACAGGCTGAATATGCTGATGTAGTTATCAACAATTATGCTGATGCAGCGGGCATGCGTCCGGTAGTCTTTCCGCACTGGTATCACCGCATTCGTTTCCGTTGCAAGGTTTGCCATGCGGATCTTGGTTTTAAATTCAAAGCTGGCGGTAATAAGATAACCATGGCGAAGATCATTGACGGCAAGTTTTGCGGAGCGTGCCATAACGGTGAGATTTCCTGGTCGGTTGAAAACTGTGGCATGTGCCATTCAGGGGTGCCTGGTATGCCAACGCAAATTCACGGCAGTACTGTGCAACGATTGGTTGCTCCAACGTATAAATCTCTGGACAAGCCAGCTAAATAACGACGTAAGAGGAGGGATAAAATGAAAACAAAATACTTCTTCTTGAGCGTACTGGCGATGACGGCTTTGCTGATCATTGGTTTTAATGCTCAGGCAGCTCAAGCGCCTTTAAAGGAAGTGAAGTCGGCCAAGGGTAAAGTGAGTGGGGCGAATCTTTTTAATCGACTGTTGAAGCAAGATACACAGCGTAACGCAGCACCGTCTGAAGATGGTATTCATGATTCTGCGAATGATGGCACGCATGTATTGCAGCCGCCATTAATTGCTTACGATGGTTTGCCTACCTCCGAGTTTGGTAATTATGTGGACTGGGTGAAATCACTGGATGATGGTCTGCTGAAACCACGTTACGATCTTTCTGATCCTACCGTGGAACCGTTGGTAATGGATTTGGACATCGTTCGCGAAGTAAAGGCGTCGATGCCTGATGTGGTGTTCCCACATAAGCCACACACCCAATGGCTGCATTGCTCCAATTGCCACCCGAAAATTTTCATCCCGCAACGTAAAGCTAATGTGATCAGCATGTCGGCAATCCTGCTGGGGCAGAAGTGTGGTGTGTGTCATGGCAAGGTATCTTTCCCGGTTACCACGAAATCGTGTACCAAGTGTCACTCCAAGCCGAAGCCGGCTGACTGGAAGCCCCCGAAGAGTGAAGCCAGTCTGACGAATCCATGGCGATAGGTTTTTGTTGCAGTGAATAATCACTGGCAGGATTAATGTTATAAAGCCGGAATGCGGTGCAGATAAATTTCTGTGCCGCATTTTAGTGTTTTGTATTGCTTCATTAATGTGCCATTGGTTTTACCAAATTTTAGTTGTGTTTTTGAGGACGGGTCAAATGTCAAAGCTCTGCGCTAGAACCATGTTGTTTTTCTGTATGGCAGCAGTGTTGAGTTTAGCCGCTTGCGGTGGTCAAGCGGTCAAACCTGAGAGAGATGCTGTTGTTGATGCGGTAGCGTTAGCAGCAAAAAAAAGTGAGGCTGTGGAGGCAGTTCAGAAACCTGTTGTTGAGGATAAGCCAAAATCACTGGTAGAGGTTATGCCGCAGGAACAAGGGGAGGAACCCATGAGCGCGATGGAACCCATTCCTGCCGCAAAAGTTTTGAGCAAAAGCAAAGAAAAATCGCTGGGGGAAGTAAAATCAGCAGCTGATGTTTCTGTCGTCAAAGAGCAGGCTGCTGCCTCAGCAACGCCGAGTAAGACCGAGTCGTCAAAGCTTGCATCGGTGGTGACAACATCCGGGGCAGAAAAAAAGACAGTGCCCATTTCCTCAGGCCCAAACCATTTTGTGGTAACAGTTGGGCCCAAAAAAACCAGCCATCCCTCGTATGGTAAGGGGCATGCTATGGGATTTTTGGTGGATGGTGTTTCGGGCAAAGAACTTATAGTTGAGCGAGGAGAGAGCTACACTTTCGAAATTGCCACCGATCCAAAGCATGACGTATATCTGTCGACAAAAGCAGTTGGCTGGGGTGGTGCACCTTTCGCGGCTGGTGTGGAAGGGGCATATACCTACAAAGGCAAAATGACGCTTAAAGTAGATAAAGAAACGCCGGATCAATTGTTTTACGCTTGTCGCAATCATCCTTATATGGGGGGCGTAGTACACGTTGTTGATAAAGGGCAGAAAGTTGATATCAAACAGCAGACAGCTGCAGCCAAAGCAGCGGGCGGGGTCGTGTCGACAAGAGCAGAGACAGTCACTCTGTCCAAAGTTAAGCAAAAATTGATGTTTGCAGAAATGATGCTTGGGGCGCAAGGTACGAAGCGTGTACTGGCCAGCGAAAGCAATGAAGCCAAGCAACTGGTTGCCGTAGCAAAGAAAAAATTGGATGAGGGGCGAGAGCAATCTTTGGCGGGGGCATTGCCGGAAGCGCTGGCTTTGGCTGATCAATCACTGAAAATGTTAAGTGAAGCAGCACGCTTAGTGCCGGGTGATGAAGAGGTCGCGCAGCAGGCAGAGGATTATAAAACTACGTTGGCGGAAATACGGGATTACCAAAAATCTTATCGCGATAATATTAAGCGTATGGAAAAAAGTGGTGGTGTGGCCGATGATATCAAGCTGGACGAGAAAAAATTGGCGACTACATTGGCGCAAGCAAAGAGTTTGGCGGAAAAGAAAGATTATGTGGGTGCCAATAAATTGTTACAGCGGGCACGCACCACAATTACCGGTGCATTGCACAAAATTCTAGACTCGAAAACGATTGTGTATGACTTGAAGTTTGACACGCCAGAAGATGAATACGAGTATGAGCTGATGCGTTTCGGGGGTTATGAAGAACTGATACCCGTAGCAATTGAGGCTAAAAAACCCGCTCCAGGAGCGATTAAATTGATGGAAAGTTTCTTAAGTAAGGCGCGTAGTCGTCGTGATGAAGCTGTTGCTAAGGCGGATGCTGGTGATTATCCCATGGCGATTGCAATGCTTTTACAAGCGACTAAAACAGTGCGACGGGCTTTGCGCATGGTGGGCGTGTCACAATAAACGGCTCGGACCTTAATCTAGATCTGAGCTCTGCACGTACGATCACTTGCAGAGCTTGGGTTGTAACGTTAGTCATCATTATTGAAAAGTAGTAGGGCGATGCGTAATTCAGAATTAATAAAACAGGTTCAGTATTTGGTATTGTTTGTGGCATTGCTTGTTGGTGGCACAGTTATTTCTATTTCGGCCAATGTGCATGCAGAAGAAGGGGGGGGGCATTACCAGTTGCATGGTGACGTGATGCCGGTATCCGAAGATGGGATTCATGATCCGGACAATGATGCAACCAACACGTTACAGGCACCTGCAGAGGCCATGAAGGATTTTCCTCGAGATGCACGTGGTGTTATCAATTGGGTGGAAACTTTGAATAATGGGCTGATTGCACCGCGTACGGGGTTGACTGGTACGGAAAAAATGCATTCAGTGGATTTTGATGTTATCTTCAAAAACACTGCGTCCATGCCCTATGTACGTTTTCCACATTTGCCGCATACTCAGTGGCTCACCTGTAAGAATTGTCACCCAGGTATTTTCCTGCCACAACGGGGGGGGAATTTTGTTACTATGGCGTCAATTATCGAGGGTGAATTTTGTGGTGTTTGTCACGGTAAGGTGGCTTTCCCGCCATTGCAATGTAATCGCTGTCACAGCGTAGCCCGTGAAAATGTCGGGTTACGTTAATTTTTTTGCACTGCGCATATTTCTCTTTTTGATGCTGGCAGGCACCCTGGCGGCGTGCAGTGTTGCAGAAATGGAAAAATTTGCTCTTGAAGGCGATGAACTGATAGAGACCTCCAAGCCTGGACGTGATACCGGGCTTTCACAGAAAGTGGGCACAAAGCTGCTTTCTGCCGAATCCATCATTCGTGGTGGACGTCGATCTTATAAAGGCTTTTCCGGACAGTTTGGTCGGTTACTTATTGGTGAAGCTGATGAGATCAAACTGCAAAATCCCGTTGCCGTTGGTGGCGTGGACGGCATATTGTACATTGTCGATGCTGATCCAAAGATTGTTTATAAATATGATCTGATTACCAACGAGATCGAACCCCTCGGGGAAATTGCTACGCATTTCCGAGGCGACCCCAGCAATATTTATGTCGCCAAGGACCGATCATTTTATATTGTGGATTCTATTGGTCGGCAAGTGTTGCATTTTAGCGAGCACGGTGAGCTGCGTACCACCTTTCAGGATTCAGCTAATCTGTCGCGCCCCATAGATGTAATAGTGAACGAAGAGACCGGCGATGTGTTGGTGGCGGACGGTTCGTTCAGTCATATAGTCGTGTTTAATAATATGGGTAAAGCGATTAATGCTATCGGTCAGCGTGGTACAGGTCCTGGCCGTTTTCGGGCGATAACTTTTATGACTAGTGGTTCCGATGGTTTATACATGCTGGACCGGCTGGAATTACCGGTGCAAGTAATCGACTGGCAGGGCAACTACCATTATTCGTTTGGCGGGTCGGAATTGTTATACCCTAGTGCTATTGCGGTCGATAAAGATCAACGTGCATTTATTGCCGATCGCTCCAGCAATAACATTCTGGTTTACCAAGATGGTCAGTTGATCATGACTTTTGGCGCCAGTGGTTCGGCGCCGGGGCGTTTTCGTTTGATTACCGGTTTATGGGTAAATGATAATTTGCTGTATGTTGCCGATAGCCTCAACCGGCGTGTACAAGTGCTTCGCATTAATCCTTCTGCAGCGTTGCCAGTTATTCCCGGAGGTTGATAGCATGCGGGTGAGTTTTTTTGTTTCCCTTTTGTTATTCGCGGTGTTGGTGCTCACAGGTTGTGGTGAAACGCGCTACCTGTTGCGTTACGATAAACCCGTTGAGGAGAAAGTTTGGCCCCCTTTGCCGGATGAGCCTCGTTTTCGCTATGTTGGTCAATTGATGGGAGAAAGCAACCTCTTAGCTGTGGATGACGGTGGTGCTGGTGCGGCTATTGGGCGGTTTTTTAAAGCTTTGGTAGGTTTGGGTGACGGACCAGATAATGTGCGTAATTTGCTGCGCCCGCAAAGCGGCACTGTTGATGCGGCAGGGCGTGTTATTGTCACAGATGTTGGTCGACAGGCTCTGTTCGTGTTTGATCAAAAGCTTGGCAAGCTGGATGTTTGGTGGGAGGCGACCGAAGATTTCAATTTTGTGTCACCGGTGGGTGTTGCAACGGCAAAAAATGGCGATATTCTGGTGGCCGATTCCGAGCTGCGTCAGGTGATTCGCCTGGATGGTGAGGGCAACCCGAAAGGGACATTTGGTTTTGAAGACCTGGAACGTCCCACAGGGCTGGCGATTGATGTCAAAACCGGCCGTGTTTTTGTGGCTGATACGGGGGAGCACAACATTAAGGTGTACTCCGATGCGGGCGAACTGGCGCAAGTGATTGGCCAACTCGGCACTCAGCAAGGCGAATTTAATGCACCGACGCATGTTAGTTTTGTGGGCGACCAGCTATATGTTACAGATACTTTTAATGCCAGAGTGCAAATTTTTGACTCAAAAGGAAAGTTTCTTCGTGCTATTGGCTCGCGGGGGTTGTATTTAGGCAATCTAGTGCGACCGAAGGGGGTAACAGCAGATAATCAGGGGAATGTTTATATTATTGAATCATTCCATGATTATTTGCTAGTATATGATCGAAACGCTCGGTTTTTGCTGCCCGTTGGTGGTACCGGTTCTGGTATCGGGAAGTTCTATTTACCTGCGGGAGTTTGGTCTGATCAGCAAAACCGTATTTATGTTGCAGACATGTATAACGGGCGAGTAGTTGTGTTCCAATATCTTTCGGGGCCGGAACAAGATGGTGTTTTTGGTGTGAAACCAACGAATGGGGTTTCTGCAGACAGACAGGAAAAATAGGACATATGTGGCGACATTGATACGTAAGGAATCGATAAGGATATCAGGAATTAAAGAAAAGGATGACAGGAACCGAAAAGCTAAAAGTCTGAAGTGCTAGGAGCAGGTATGCGAAACAAAGAAGTTGTGATTGCGAGCATATTGGTGTTCATGTCTTCAGTGGTATGGGTATCATCCGTATCAGCTGCCCGCATTTCTGATATTCGTAACACCAAGCACAATTTTTCGGATTTTGTAACACCAAATATCCAGGGGAGCGGTGATACCCGCACGGTGAAAGCGACAGAAGAGGCAGAAATCTGCGTTTTTTGCCACACCCCACATGGCGCTAACCAGTCTGAAGGCCCACTTTGGAATCGTGCGATTCCGCCGAGTGCCTCATATACCGTTTATAGTTCAAGCTCTATTGATTCCTCGATTGAGCAACCCAACGGAGCATCAAAATTATGTCTTTCCTGTCATGATGGCAGTATTGCTATTGGCAGCGTGCGAAATAGCAGTGGCAGTGATGGGTTTCAGTCAACGGCCATCAGTATGACAGGTACTGGCAGCGGTGGAGTGATGGCACCGGGTGAGGGCAATAATACAGGTTACACCCGTTTTCTGGGTAACGATCTGAGCAATGACCATCCTATCTCGTTGACCTATGACCAAGCATTGTTCAATGCTGATGGTGAAATGCGTGATCCAACAGAGGATCCGATTCGTGTACGTGGTCTTAGCCCGCGACCGCAACTCCAAGATGTTCATTTACAGCCTGCCGTGGGCAATGCACCAACTCCCGACAATGGTCAGGTGCAATGTATCAGTTGCCACGATCCTCATATTCGCGATACCACGGACGAGAACATCAAGTTTTTACGGCTGAATCGTCTGCAAAAAGCCCAGCCTGATGGCTCCGATAATTTTTTGCCGGCAACGGACATTATTTGTCTGGCGTGTCACACCAAGGCGGGTTGGGAGGGTTCGGCGCATGCCCAGCCGAACGTGGCTAACGAGACCTATACCAATGCTGCTGCCGATGTGCGCGAATTTGCACAGGGTACTGCGGTGTGGCAGACGGCCTGCTTGGCCTGTCATGATACGCACACAGTACAGGGTTCACGTCGTTTGTTACGTGGAGGCACGGACGGTAGTACGTTGACTTCGGCTAGCGGCTACACAATTAAGGCGGGTAACGGCAATTATTCTGTGGAAGAGACCTGTTTTGCTTGTCACTCCAGTGATGGCGGCACGCTCACTTCACAGGGTATGGGCACTGAAGTGCCGGATATTAAAGTGGATTTCAATATGCCTATTCACATGCCGATTCGTAGCTCGGAGCAGGCGGCAGGTATGGAAGTGCATGACATCGGTAGTACCGGTTTAGATACCCAGGAACTGGATCAGCGCGGCAAGGATTTTATTGAGTCTCGCGCCAACCTGGGCAAAATCAGTATGGGAGGTTCGCTCACCAATCGCCATGTGGAATGTACGGATTGCCATAATCCGCATCGCGTTACCAGGCGGCGGCAGTTTAATCAGGATAATCTTGGTGGTGTGCTGGACGCAGCAGGCACTCACAATCACGATAATGCCAACCCGCACACTAACATCGCCTCTGGTGTGCTGCGCGGCATGTGGGGTGTGGAGCCTGTCTATACCTCCAATAACTTTCATGTTGAGCCCGTTAACTTTACTGTCAAACGAGGTGACCCGGGTGCTAGTGGTTCCACAGCGCTTACCGAGCCTTATGTAACCCGCGAATATCAGATTTGCCTGAAGTGTCATTCGAATTATGGTTACGATGAGCCACCGCTGCTTGGCGTCAGTTCGGCTACCACGCCATCGGGCGTCAATGGCATGACCCGATATACCAATCAGGCTCGGGAATATAATTCGCCAGCCTCGCATGCCGGTGAGCCTCGTAGTGTGGGTACCGATGGCGGCGCGGGTAATAATAGCGGCTTTACCTGGAATACCAATAACCATCGAGGCTGGCATCCGGTCATGCAACCTACTGGGCGCACTCCTTCCGCACGCGCTACCAATCAGAACAATTGGATCAACCCCTTTAACAATGCCGTGGGTACCCAAACTATGTATTGCTCTGACTGTCATGGTTCGAATACTCCGCCAGGTACTGCTGACCCTGACCCAGGCCAGGAAAACGGTCCGGCATGGGGCCCGCATGGTTCCACCAATTACTTCTTGCTTAAAGGTGACTGGAGCGGTAATGCACCCGGTTCCCCACAAAATGACTTTACTGGTCGACCAGGTACCGGAGATGCCGATAATGGTAATGACGCTACCAGTCACTTGTGTTTCAAGTGTCACCGGTATGAGCAGTATGCGAGTCCCACAGGCACGTCGCAGGCCAGCGGATTTTCCGGCATGGGATGTATGTGCCTTGGCATGGGCGGCATGGGCGGTGGCGGTAATTTCCATACCTTGCATGCCTCCCGTGTGGCCAATTTCCGCTGTAATCTATGTCATGTGGCTGTGCCGCATGGTTGGAAAAATAAGAATTTCCTGGTTAATCTCAACGATGTGGGTGAAGAAGCTGGTTTCCCGGCGGGCTCCAGCAACGAGGTGCGTAACAATACCATCAATAGTTATGTACAGGGCCCCTATTACAATCGTGCGGTGCTGAAAGTATATAGTTTTGCGCAAAGTGGTAACTGGAACGCAAACAGTTGTGGTTCCATTGGTGTTAGCGGCAATGGAGCTGTCGGTGTGGGTTGGATGACTGGAATGGGTGGTATGGGTGGTATGGGTGGTATGGGTGGCGGTGGAGGAGGAGGGTCAGAGGCTTGCAACAATGTGCCCTGAACTCTTCTGCAGATTTGGTTTGACGTTTTTACTGTTTTAGCTTTAACGTCGTGGTTTGAGTATGTTGTCCTACCTTCAGGGTATGCCTTCGGGCAAAAAATTATTGATTATGAAAATATTGTTCAGCTTACTGCTGTACTGGCTAGTTGTACCAGTATTGGCCGCTGAGGGCGCACGCTTCGCGTATTCCACTAATGACCTGGATTCCAGCCTAGCACGTTATGCGGTGGACCCTGATTCCGGCCAACTGCGTTTTATCGATTATTCACCACTGGGGAAAAATCCACCGGAGGCCGTGATTGACCCTTCCGGGCGTTATCTGTTGGCTCTTTCGCAGTCCATTAATCGCTTGTTTGTGTATCGCATTGATCACCAGGACGGTGCATTGACTCCAGTAGTTGGTTCTCCTTTCGACGTAAAAGGTGCTGGCCCATTCAATATTAGCTTTCATCCAACCGGTCGTTTTTTCTATATTGCGTTACGTTTCAGCGGTGTGGGGGCCTATGCTTTTGACCCAGTGACGGGGGCCGTAGGTGCTTTACCGGATTCTCCATACCGGGCCCAGGAACGTACCCGCGCGGTAGCGCTTACACCTGCCGGACATTTTCTTTATGCGCTGAATTCTTACGTCAGCACAATCTCTGCTTTTAAGGTGGATGCTCAAACAGGTGAGTTGAGTCCCTTGCCCGGTTTCCCAATTCCTGTCGGGGAAATTGGCGAATATGATTACCGGTATTTGAGCGAGGACGTTCCGGCAACGGCTGGGGCCGTGCCTTATCATATGTTGATGGAAGCACAAGGACGATTTGTGTTGGTGTCAAATCTGGCCGGTGGAACTGTCAGTGTATTTCGCATTAACTCAGATTCGGGTCAGTTGAAGGAGGTGGAGGGCAGTCCGTTTTTTGCCGGGTTCAATCCTCATAGCATTGCGTTGCATCCGAATGGCCGATTTGTTTATGCAATACGTGGCCGGGATAGCGTTATTGAAGTGCTTGAACTGGATTCGAAGACCGGGCGACTGACTCAAACGTCAGGCTCACCCTACGAAACTGGTGGTCAGGGACCGGCAGAGATTGTGTTCAATGACACGGGGCAACGTGCCTATGTCATTAACTGGGATTCCAATGATGTTGTACAACTGGATGTGAGTACCGATACGGGAGCTTTGACCGTGCGCGAGGTGGTGAAGACGCGCTCAGGTCCCTGGTCTTTTGTGCTTGCTAAGGGCGAAAAGGCTGTGCCTGCGCGTGCAGAGGCTTTTGCTGCGCTGGGAGAGAATGGTTTGGGCCGGGCGAGTGGCAGCGATCTGTCGGCTATGGAGTCACAGTTGACAGTGGGGGGGGTGAGCGCGCTGGCCGTTGGCCCCAAGCAACATTTGGTCTATGCCATAGATAGTGCTTCAGATTCACTCATGGCTCTGAATTTGAATAAAAGCGGAAACATGGAGTCTGTCAGTAACGAACGAGTGGCGACCGGAAAGGGACCCAGCGATGTGGCTATTGATCGCAATGGTTGGTATGCCTATGTCACCAATGCTGGTGATAACACGATGTCGGTGTATTACATCGATGAAAAAAGTGGTCAGCCTAAGCCAGTAAAAGGTTCGCCATTTAATACGGGCAAACAGCCGACATCTATCCGACTTGACCCAGCGGCACGTTATGCCTACGTCGTCAATGCAGGTGACGATACGATTTCGGTGTACCGTTATCGCTCGAATGTCACACCACTGGTCTTTGAGACGGTTTATTATGGCTCACCCTTTGCCACCGGCAAGGCGCCGGCAGGCATCGAGATTGACCCCACGGGTCGCTACGCCTATGTGGCTAATGCTGGTTCCAATGACGTTTCTGCGTATCGAATTCATCACCAAACAGGTGCCCTGTCGGGTTTGCCGGGTTCGCCGTTTAAAGCGGGCCGGAAACCGCAATCACTACTGGCGCACCCCAATGGTCAGTGGTTATTTGTGGCCAACCATGACTCCACTGATATCAGCGTATTTCGTATCGAAACAGCACAAGGAGCGTTGGCCGATATTGGTGAAACATTGAAATTACCGTTTAAACCTGGACGTCTGCAATGGAATTCTGTCGATAGAAGGCTCGTGGTTTTGGCGGATGATGGAAAAAAATGGTTGACACTTTCACTGGATACCCAAACAGGTGTGCTCACTCGTGAGGCCGAAAAACCTCTGAAAACCCCGGTTCTGGATGTGCTTATCATGGTTCAACCCTGATGTTTTTCTGGTTGCTAAATACTTTTGGGTATTGACTCTACGGCCTCTTCTGCGTATTTTCCACATTGACCTCGCAAGGGAAATTCCGTTGCGAGGTCAGTGTCGCCCACGGACGACTCCCTCTCTGCAAGGATGTGCTGAACAGAATGGTGCTATCGCACCGGTTTTTGCCCGTCGGTAAATTACCACGTTTTCGCTGCACGACCTGATTTTTTGCTGATGGCGTTGGCTCGTATTGCGTCATAAACAGTCAGTCGCATAGTGATACATTTGCAGTTATAACCAAAATGACTTTCCGGTCTATAATGGTTGAGTCTCAATTTTTCGTTGTTTGGCAATGACGCATGTAGGAGATGGCTGTCGCGGCAAAAGTACTCAGTACTATTTTTTTGGGTGATGTAGCAAAAAAATTGAGGGAACAATATGAAGCGCTACTGGCCGACAGTGTTTGCCATTCAATGGACAGTGATTTTTGTCATCGGGCTAGGGAACACCTGGGCTGGCTCTATACCCTCGAGCCGCATTTCAGACATCCGCAACACCAAACACAACCTGAGCACCCTCTCCAGCAGTGGACCGACACGCACCGTCCAAGCCAGTGAGGGTGAAGCCGAAATCTGTGTCTTCTGCCACACCCCCCATGGCGCGAATCTGGCTGCCGCCCCAGGGCCACTGTGGAACCGCTCCCTCTCCAGTGCCACCTACGACACCTACAACAGCGGCTCACTGGACGCCACCGGCGAAGGCATCGCCCTCGACCAACCCGGCGGTATCTCCAAACTCTGCCTGTCCTGCCACGACGGCACCATCGCCATTGGCAGTGTCCGCAACCGCAGTGGCAGTGGTGGCTTTCAGGCATCCGCCATTGGTCTGTCCGGCGTTGAAGCCGATGGCACTATGCCGGGTGGCCCCAACGGAGAAAACACCGGCTTTACCCGGCGCATTGGCACCGACCTCACCAACGACCACCCCATCTCCTTCACCTATGACACCGCACTGGCCAACAGAGACGGTGAAATGCGAGACCCCGCCAGCGAAGCCCACATCGGCAACCGCAGTCCCGGCGTCTCCCCCTCCGTCCCGTTAGAGAACGGCCAAGTGCAATGCAACAGCTGCCACGACCCACACATCCGCGACGCCTCCGACCCGACCCGAAACATCAAATTTCTGCGCCTGAACCGCTTTCAGAAAGTCTCGCCCATCAACACCACCTTCAACGAAGACAACGACATCATCTGCATGGCCTGCCACGACAAAGACGGCTGGGTCGGCTCCGCCCACGCCACCGACATCGTCGCCAACGAAGTCTATACCGACGCCGCCGCCAACCTGCGCGAATTTCCACTGGGCAGCAGTGTTTGGGAAACCGCCTGCCTAGCCTGTCACGACACCCACACGGTACAAGGCTCCCGCCGCTTATTACGTGAAGGCGTTGATGGTCCCGTCGGGAGTTCGGGTGAAAAGCAAGGCGGCAACGCCGCCATCGAAGAAACCTGCTACGCCTGCCACTCCAGTGACGGCGGCACGCTCACTGCCCAAGGCATGGGCACCGAAGTGCCCGACATCAAAAGTGACTTCAGCCTGCCCCGGCACATGCCTATCAGCAACTCGGAACAAGTGGCCGGCATGGAAATGCACAACATTGGCACCGTCGGCAGAGACAGACAGGCCACGGAGCAGCGAGGCAAAGACTTTATCGAATCGCAAGCCTCGCTCGGCAAGGTCAGCCTGGGCGGCTCCCTCAACAACCGCCATGTTGAATGCACCGACTGCCACAACCCGCACCGAGTCGTGCGTCGGCGCCTGTTTAACGAAGATCATCTCTCCGGCGTCCTGGACTCCGCCGGTACTCATGCCCATGATATTAGCGACATTACCGCCGAAACCCCGTACAGCACACACAGCAATCTTGCCTCGGGTGTGTTACGCGGCGCCTGGGGTGTGGAACCGGTCTACGCCGACAACAACTTTGCGAGTGAGCCCATCGATTTCATCGTCAAACGCGGTGATCCTGGCACCAGTATGGACACCAGCGTCACCGCACCGTATGTGACCCGGGAATACCAGATTTGTCTCAAATGTCACTCCAACTACGCCTACGACACCCCGCCGATGCTGGGTGCCAGTTCGGCGACCACGCCTCCTGGTACCAATGGCATGTTTCAATACACCAATCAGGCGCGGGAATTTAACTCGCCCATTAGTCACCGCGGTGAAGGTCAGTCTCTGGGCGCGGACGGTGGTGCAGACCCCGCCTACAACACCAACAACCACCGGAGCTGGCACCCAGTAATGGATGAGACCGGCCGAGATCCCGCTACCCGCAAAGCGAATGCCGATAACTGGACGACGCCCTTTAATGCGGCGGTGGGCACTCAGACCATGTATTGCAGTGACTGTCACGGCTCCAGTACTCCGGCGGGTACGGCTGATCCGGATGGGCCGGGTTACGAAAACGGTGCAGTGTGGGGACCGCATGGTTCCACCAATGATTTTTTGCTTAAGGGACCCTGGTCAGGTGGCAATTTTGGTGGTACGGGGACTGGTGCCGAAAATCATCTATGTTTCAAATGCCACGATTATGACCAGTATGCCAATCCCAATCCGCCATCAATACAGGCAAGTGGTTTTGGCGCCACTGCTAATTGCATGGGTTGCGGTGCTGGTTTCAGCGCCGAAAATTACCATACCTTCCATGCTGTCAATGTAGTCAATTTCCGCTGCAATCTCTGTCACGTTGCAGTGCCCCACGGCTGGAAAAACAAGGCCTTTCTGGTGAATCTCAACGATGTGGGAGCCGAGGCTGGTTTCTCAGGCCCGGGCAATCAGGTACGTTATGATTCATCCGGGCTGGGGTTCGATGTAGGTGCCTATACTAAGGGCCCTTATTACAACCGTGCTGCCCTCAAGATCCGCAACTTTGCCCGCAGTGGTGAATGGGTAGAGAGTGATTGTGGTTCGTCCGGATTGCCGGGCAACGGAGTACAGGGTATCAACTGGATGGTTGGTGTTCCTGGAATTGGTCCTAATTTCACCATTATTGGTGGAGAAGGTTGTATCGTCCTGCCCTGAATCGTTGATCGCTTCGAAAATGCGAAGATGATTGATGTGTCGATAGAATCTTCCTTGTCAGGAGGGTGAGGTACGAATGATTTACCATGGATACGTGGTGGTTTTGCTACTGTTGTTTACGGGTGTTGCGTTAGCCGCAGATACAGCGGGCTATGCCTTCACAGTTAATTCTTTTGACAGAAGTCTGGTTAGCTATCAACTTGATGCTAGCGGCGTGTTGCAGGTTAGCGGCCATCGATCGGTTTCGACCCCGGCTTTTCCCACTGCGGTGGGAGTGGATCCGTCGGGACGCTTTGTGATTACTACTTCCAAATCGCTGGGTCGCATTGGTGTCTATCGTCTCGAGGCTGAGACTGGCACACTTACTCAGGTGCCTGGTTCGCCGTTTCAGTCTGTGGGACGCTCGCCGTTCTTCATCGCTTTTCACCCTTCGGGGCGATATGTTTATTTTGTCTGTCGTTTCGACGGTATACTGGCTTTCGCTTTCGACTCGGATAGTGGTGCCCTGAGTCCCATCGATGGCATGCCCTATCCCTCAGGCAAGCGCCCCCGTTCTTTGGTTATCCACCCGTCGGGGCATTTTCTTTATGCCTCTAACGCTTATTCCAACACCATCAGTGCTTATGCCATTGACCCGGCCACAGGCAAGCTGACAGGCCTCGATGGTTCGCCTTTTCCGGCTGGTGACATCTTTCCCATCGACGCTGAGCTGGCAATGTTGGCAAAGTTTCCAGCCTCTGCCGGTGGAGTGCCTTATTATGTGGCTATGCATCCATCGGGGCGGTTTTTGTATGTTACCAACTGGCTCAGCGGTAGCCTGTCGGCTTTTCGCATCGATCCCGACAGTGGCGCACTTAGCCTATTGGATGGCTTCCCGCGTACCACCGGCATCAACCCCTATGCCGTTGCGGTTCACCCTTCCGGACAATTTTTATATGTTACCAACTGGGCCGACAATGCCCTATGGGGCTACCGTATCGATTCTGCCAACGGCGATCTGACCTTGGTACCGGGTTCGCCTTTTACTGTCGAAGGCGCCGCGCCCGTGGCGATTACTTTCGACCCCTCTGGTCTGCATGCTTATGTACCAAATTATGACTCCAACAATGTCAGTGTCTTTGGAGTGGATGTCATTAGTGGTGTGTTGGAATTGCGAGATACAGTACAGACCCGTTCCGGGCCCTGGTCCTTGGCTCTGGCGTCGGGCGAGATGCCAGAGCCGCCCGTTGCACGTTACGCCTTCGGCCTGTCCGGGCAGAAACTGGTGATGTTGAGCCAGTCCACGAATAGTGGCGAACTGAAACGACTGGCGAGTATCGGGGCAGGCGACAAGCCCGTGGCCGTGGTAGCGCGCCGTGATGGCCGCTTCGTTTACGTGGCCGATACTGGTCGTGCTCATATCCACGCCTTCCGGGTCGAAGATGATCGATTGCTCCCTGTTCCAGGCTCCCCTTTTAGCGCGGGCAAGGGGCTTCGTGACCTGGCAATGGACATTAATGGCCTCTATCTTTATGCCGTCAATGAAGGCTCCGATAATCTCTCGGTGTACGCCATTGATGCCGACAGCGGTACCCTGAGCGAAGTCGTTGGCTCACCGCTTCGCACAGGAGATGGTCCTGTTGCGGTTACCCTGGATGCCTCGGCGCGCTATGCCTTGATCGCCAATGCCGGTGCTGGCAGTGTCTCAGTGTTCCGTTATCAGACCAATCAGAGCCCCCTGATTTTCGAGATTGCCAAATATGGCTCACCGTTCGCTGCGGGTAAACGCCCCATCGCGCTAGCAGAAGACCCCACGGGCAAACATCTTTACGTGGCTGATGCCGATGGAAATAGCCTGTTTTTGTTCCGGGTGCATTTTCAGAGCGGGGTGCTGGAAGCTTTACCGGGTTCGCCGTTGGCGACGGGTCAATCACCCCGTTCTGTACAAGTGCATCCCGGCGGTGATTGGGTTTATGTGCTCAACGGTGGCAGTGGTGATATCAGTCGTTATCGCCGTGACCGGCTACAGGGAACGTTGAATGAAACACTGCCCCGGGTAGCCGTGGGTTCGCAGGCCCAGACACTGCGACTGGATCCTGCCGGGCGCCATCTTTATGTGCTTGCGGAAGAGGGCAAGCCGCTGCAACGTTATGCTGTAGATGCAGTCAGTGGTGCGCTGGAGATGCAAAAGACAGTGCAGCGTGAAGGATTTCAGGCATTGGTATTCCCTGTGTTTTCGGACTAACTATGCCTACGACGATCCACCGATGCTGGGCGCCAGTACGGCGACGACCTCTCCTGGTACCAATGGTATGTTTCAATACACCAATCAGGCGCGGGAATTTAACTCACCCATCAGTCATCGCGGTGAAGGTCAATCGCTGGGCACGGACGGTGGTGCAGACCCCGCCTACAACACCAACAACCACCGGAGCTGGCACCCAGTAATGGATGAGACCGGCCGAGGCCCTGCTACCCGCATGGCCGATGCCAACAACTGGGTTGCCCCCTTTAATGCCGCCGTGGGAACCCAGACCATGTATTGCAGCGACTGTCATGGCTCCAACACCCCGCCTGGCACGGCTGACCCGGATGGGCCGGGTTACGAAAACGGTGCAGTGTGGGGGGCCGCATGGCTCTACCAACAACTTTCTGCTCAAAGGGGATTGGAATAACGGGCCTTGGGGTGGCACTGCGTCTGCGCCCGTGCCTTGGAGTACTGCCACGGGTTTTGTTCAGCAGGGGGTGTCTGGTACCACGAAGGACCACCTGTGCTTTAAATGCCACAATTGGGATGATTATGCTAATCCCAATAATACCAGCCCAGGCCTGAGTGGTTTCAGGGATTCTCTGGGAATAAGTTTTGTGGGATGTGGCTACACACTTTTGACAGCTCCAGAGTTAATTTTCACATCCTGCATGCCGATATTGCTAACGATTTGGCGAACAATTGCCACATCGAGGTGCCCCATGGTTGGAAAAACAAGGCTTTCCTGGTTAATTTGAATGATGTAGGGCCTGAGGTAGGCTTGCCGACAGGTACGGTTATTGACCGATATACCGACCCCAACTGGGAGGGGAATGGACTGAAGATGACTGTGGTTACCGGCAATTTGCCGGACCTTTTGGCATGATAAATGCCTGTGATGTTACGCCATAAGGTGTGGATTGAACCTGAATTGGAGGATGGATTGTGATGAGTGCGCAAACAATGCACCGAATTATTGTTAGAGGCGGAATGATGACTGTGCTGCTCTTTAGTATGAGCGTATCGGCCATGACAATTAAGCCGTCGATGATGCCTGGCAGTATATCCGTTGCTGCTCATGTGCTGGCTCACCCTCCGGTGACAGGAGATTGCGTTGGCTGTCATCCTGACGTAAGGACGATGCCGCGTATCATTTAACCTAAATTAATCCGTACGACCTTATTAAATGAGATCATCTCCCTAATCATTTTTTGTTGGCCTATCTGCGAAGGTACCTCTGATTAATTCCGGTTATCGGAATGATTTACCCAGATTCTGTTGTAGTCAGGTCAAAATTTGTGAACCTCTTTTTGTTTAACGTGGTCAAGGTATACTGCGCGCGGTGTGGCTGGATGCGGCATGCATGAGCGTGAAATTTATTAGTGGAGTAGGGTGTTGTTATGTTACGCCGTTTGGCATCGTTAAAATTTACTTTGGTGGGGATGGTTTTGCTGGCCGGTGGTGCCGCGTTGAGTTATGGCAATCCCGCAGAGGTCTCGGTTTGGGTATTGATAGTGCCGTTAGCTCTATTAGCCTTGAATCTGGCTGCGGCTATTGTTACTAACCCACGTATCAATCGGCAGCCAGGGTTGCTGGTATTTCATATTTGTTTGCTGGCGACGGTATTGCTGGCCGGATTGGGGCGATTGACGCACTTGGATGC
>Ga0316204_10000929_pt1 | contig 91129 bp, 88 predicted proteins | sample 6monrhotite_MG_2_FD_205661 | JGI IMG/M metagenome (GOLD analysis project Ga0316204, IMG submission 205661) | Microbial mat bacterial communities from mineral coupon in-situ incubated in ocean water Damariscotta River, Maine, United States -... | ecosystem: Environmental > Aquatic > Marine >... | reverse complement strand
GAGAGCTGAGAGCTGAGAGCTGAGAGCTGAGAGCTGAGAGCTGAGAGCTGAGAGCTGAGAGCTGAGAGCTGAGAGCTGAGAGCTGAGAGCTGAGAGCTGAGAGCTGAGAGCCGAGAGCTGAGAGCTGGGATCTGGGATCTGGGAGCTGGGATCTGGGATCTGGGAGCTGGGATCTGGGAGCTGGGTCAGCCCAAGCCCACAGCGAGGCTCTGGGCCGGCGACCGTCTTCCCGAGCCAGCGGCCGCCCGCGCGTCAAGTGGAAGCGCCGATACCGATCGAGTCCAGCGGCCTCCCTCTGGACTGCTCACCCATGGCCAGCTCCACCGACGGCCCCTTCGCCCCGGGTGCCCCACCGCCTCCCCTTTCGTCCAACAGAAATCCGTCGCGAGAACGGCCGCTTTTGCAGGTTCGGACGGGGAGAAGAATCGATGGCATTGGGGGGATTTCGGTTGGGCACGGGGAGGCGGTGGGGCCCTGAGGGGCGAGGCCGACACTGGAGCTGGCCTCGGTCTGAGAGGGTCCATGATGGGAAATCACTCTGCACACGAACGGCTCGACTGCTTTCACATGGCCATGGGGGTGGCCCAGTGGGTTCGGAAGGCCAGGTTCCCTGCAGGGGATGCGGCCCTGCGGGATCAGATGAAGCGGGCCAGCTCTTCGGTGGTGCTGAACATCGCCGAGGGGGCATCGGCCTCGAAAGGCAACCGCAGGAAGCACTTCAACATCGCGGCGGCGTCGGCGGCGGAGGCCGCGGCAGGCCTCACGCTGCTGGACCTTCCCGGCGCCGCAGAGCACGTAGGGAAGCTCCGGAGCGTGGCCCGGATGCTCGACTTCGTGAGGTGAAGGGGCAGGCCGGCGGTGTGCGGGCCTACTCCGCGCAGCGGTGCACCTTGGGGGCGAGCTTGGCCGCCCCAGCGAACACCTCTTCGAAGGACACGACGTCGACCGGAGGCAGCGCCTCGATCTTGCGGACCAGCTTGGCGCAGGCGTCGGAGCCCTCGGCACGCTCCAGAAGCTCGGCCACGGCCCCGATGAGCAAGGCGTTCCCACGGTTCTCTGCCTCGAGGGCGCGGCGGTCCTGCAGCCAGACGGGCAGCTCGCCAGGGGGCTGCTGCGCCCACAGCTCGTCGCGCACGGTGAGCACCAGACCCCGCAGGGCGAAGGCGAGCTCCCGACGCCGCTGGGCATCGGCGGTGCGAGCCCAGGCCTCGGCGTAGGCCGCCGCATCCTCCACGGCGTCGTTGGCGTGGGGGCTCGGGGCCTCCACGGACCGGCTCGCGAGCCACTGGTAGGGGAGCCAGATGTCGTCGGGGCGCTCCTCCAACCCCTCGCGCCAGCCCGCCATGGGCTGCCACAGGAACAGGGGCGCGAAGCGGATGTCGGACACCATCCACGGGGAAGGCGGGTCGGTCGCCGCGTTGCCGTCGAGCCAGGCGCGGGCGTCGCGCACCTCCGCCACCGTGACGGGCGCGGTGGTCTCCCCGACGGTGACGCTGGCGCCGCCGTACTGGGTGAGGAAGGCCAGCACCTGGGCTCGGTCCGGGGCCGCAGCCAGGGCGCTCCAGGACCGCTTTGCCTCGGCCTGCAGCCGTGCCGTGGCGTCGCGCAGGGCCTGCTGGGCCTCGGCCTCCATGGCGGCCAGCTGCGCCCGCTCCCGCTGGGCGGCGAGCTCCCGGGCCTGCTGGTGGGCCCGCAGGCGCGCGGCCTCGTCGACCTCCAGGCCGGGGAGGGGACGAGGGGGCGGACGCGTCCCCAGGACGATCTCTGTGAGATCGGGGCCGGCCACCGCGCCTCCCCCGAGGGGGACGTCGGGTCCGTGGAGCTCAGGGGTCTGCGCGCGGCCGACGACCGTGGCGGCCAGGGCCTCTGAGGCGTAGGCGACCGCCTCGCTCGCGGTCACCGCTCCGTCGCCGTCCCGGTCGCCCCAGCCGGTGAGGGCGCCGAGCACCAGGTAGGAGAAGGCGGGTCGTCCCTCCCCGGGCAGCGGACCGGCGAACTGCTTGGCGGTGCCGGCGGTGAGCACGGTGGTCGCGGCGGAGGTCGCGAGGGCGTAGGCGGGCACGACGGGCTGCAGGCCCCGCAGGATGGGCCCGCCACCGGTCTGGCCGGAAAAGCAGGTGTCGAGCACCAGGACGCGCTGCTGGGCCGTCGTGGCGTCCATGAGGTCGATCAGCTCGCTCCGCGGCAGGCTGCGGGCGTAGAGGCTCTCGGGGTCGGCGAGGGCGTCCATGCCGACCAGCACGCCGTCCCGGCCGTCGGGGCTGGGGGCGCCGTGGCCGATGAACACGACCCAGAGGGTGCCGTCGGGGCCGACCTCGCCTGCGGCCTTGGTGACCTGGGCCTCGACCCGCTCGCGGCTGGCTTCGGTGTCGCGGAGCAGGTGGACCCGTGCCGGAGAGAGGCCTCGGCTCTTCACGAGCCAGCGGTACCAGTCCTCGGCGTTGGTTCGCGCGCCGGGGACGGCGTCGAGGAGCAGGTAGCTCTCGATGCCGATGACCACGGCAGCGTCGTCGGGGTGGGGCGTGCCGGGGGCGACGTCGATGGCGGGCCAAGGACCGGCGAGGGCAAGGGAGAGGAAGGCATGCATGGGCGCAGTCTACGACCCCCAGCCCGCCCAGTTGCCCACCACGACCACGATGAACAGCAGGAACAGCAGCAAGAACCACCACAAGATGCCCAGCCCGCCCCCCCCGGTCGCGGCAGAGGGGGCCCTGGCGCGGTCGCTGATCCACACCCACCTCGCCGCACCCTGGGGCCGGAAGCTCCAGTCGGCCTCTCGGGTGCAGGCCCGGCGCAGCTCCTTCTCGACGACCTTCTTGAGGATGGGGGTCGAGCCGAGGGTGTGGCGACCCCGGCCGGTCACCAGCAAGACGGCGCCCACCTTAGCGGGATGCTCGAGCACGGTGCGCACGGCGCGCTTCGCCGGGCCGGCCTTCAGGTCGTGGAGGTCCACGATGGGCAGCTCACCATCCCACCCCACGTGGGTGGCGACACGCCAGGGACGGGTGCGGTCCCAGGGCTGCTGACGGGCCTCGTCCTCGATGGGGGCGAGGAGGCGTCGGTAGGTGTCGACATCCGCCACCGGGGCCTCAGGGGCTGAGGTGCTTCAGCCAGTCGGCCACTTTGTCGGCGGGCAGGTTCAGCAGCCGGGCCGCGTGGGCGATGCTGCGCTGCTCGTCGGGGTGGAGGTGGTCGTCGGCCATGGCGGCGGACCACAGCTGGGTGAGCAGGTCGAGGCGGTCGGCCTCGGGGAAGCTCGGCACCTCGAGGAGGGACTCGCCGAGGGCGTCGTGCCAGCGCTGGGTGAGCTGGCCGATCTCGTCGCGGAAGCCGTGCTTGAGGAACGCGTCGGGCGGGAAGTGCCGGTCGAGGAAGGCCTGCTCGTCGGCGCCGATGGTGCCGTCGTCCGACACGATGCGCTTGGCCATCTCGTAGCCGAAGGTGAAGGCGAGGGCGTCGGGGGAGTAGGCGTCGTTCATACCGGTTCCTTGGCTTTTCGGGCGCGGGCTTGGCTCCGAGCCTTCCGGATGTAGCGGGTCCAGGGATGCAGGGCGAGGGCCGCCGCATCGGTGGGCACGAGGCCTTCGGACACCTGGTCGAGGAGGGCCTGGGCTTCGAAGAAGACGTCGGTGGAGTCCTGACCCCGGGCGGCTAGGCCTCGGCCGCGCGCGACGGCAGCAGCTGCACGGATCGCGTAGGCGGGCTGCTGGTCCATCCAGTCGTTGATGGGCCGGAACAGCCGGGTGGAGTCCACCTTCTCGGCCATGGCCCGGGCCTGGGCGGTGCACGCGGTCACCAGCCCGGGCACGTCGCCGGTGGCCTCCAGGCGCTGCACGGCGCGGGTGAACATGTGGGTGGCCTGCCGCAGGTCGCCGAGCTCCCACAGGGCCTCGGCCTCCAGGGCGTTGGCTTGCTCCGCCAGCACCACCAGACCGGCGCCGGTGGCCCGGCTCGAGACTTCTCGCAACTGGGCCAGGGACTGGTCGATGAGCCCCGAGGCCATGAGGATGCGGCCCCACACCAGGTTGGCCTGCAGTCGCAGGTGGAGGTTCTCCCCGCGCCGGAGGGTGGCGCCGAGCTCGTCGACGCACTCTTGGGCGCGCCCGAGGCGGCCTAGGTCGACCTCGCACCACGCGTTGGCCAGCAGCATCCGAACGTAGAAGGTCGGGGCCTCGCTCTGCCGCATGCCTGGCATCTGCTGGTAGAGCACGCGCAGGGCCTCGGACCAGCGGCCCTGCATGCGGAGGGCGTCGATCCAGATAGGGAGTGCCTCGGAGAGGCCCCGCATGTCGCCCACCTCGTCGAAGACCTCGATGGCTCCAACGACGGTGCGCTCGGCCTCCGCGATCAGCCCTCGGGCGAACTGCCAGCTGGCCACACCGACGTCGGCATGGGCTCGGACCGCGGGCACACCCACCTGCACGGCGATGCGTCGGGCCCGGCCATGCCAGGTCGCCGCGTCGTCGACGTGGCCGGACATCCGGTTCGACCACCCGAGCAAGGTGGCCACGGTGCTCCCGAGGGCGGTGGGGGCGGAGTGCTCCACCACGTACCAGGCCTCCATCAGGTGCTTGCGGAAGTTGGGGTAGTGGCCGATCACCCGTTGGATCCGGGCCCGCGTGAGGTTGATCTCCGCCTCGAACAGGTCGCCGGGGGTGCTGCCCTTGGCCGCCTTCGTGAGGCTGCGGGACAGCTGGGGATCGGTCGGACGGGCCAGCTGAAGGCACGTGGCGTTCAGGAGGTAGAGCTGGGCCCGGATGGCGTGGTCCTGCCCCACCTGGGGCTTGGCCTCTGCCTGGTCGGCGTCGAGGGCAGGGATGACGAAGTCGAGGACTTCGAGGGCGGTGACCGGCCGGTTCTTGGTGAGGTGGTGGATGGCCCAATCCCTCGCCCGCTGGAGGGCCTCGGGGAGGCGGCCCACCTGCAGCAGCAGACGGATCTGCGCGACGAAGGCAGGCTCGTCGGCCACCTGCTCGATCAGCAGCTTCTCCATGACCTTGCGGCGGCAGGGGTGGATCTGGTCGAGGACGACCTGCTCGGCCAAGACGAGGCGCCACCGGGCGTAGGGGATGCGCTGGCGGCGCTTGACGGTGGCCCAGCCGCGGTGGGCGATGTCCTCGAGGGCCGGCATCAGCTCGTTGGGACGGCACTGCAGCGCGCCCGCGAGCACCTTCACGCTGGCCTCGCCCCCGCACAGCGCCATGGCCTCGAGGATGCGGCGACGGTCGGCAGGCAGCATGGCGAGCTGCTCGATCACCCGCTCCCGGGCCCCCTGTGGAACGGGGATGACGATGTCGTCGCGCTGGGCCCACTCGATGCGGTTGGTGTCCTTGCTTCGCACCCGGAGGAGACCCCGCTGCACGAGGCCGTTCACCACCTCTTCGACGTAGGTGGGGAGGCCACCGGAGGCCTGGTAGATCTGTCGCGCGATGGCCGCCGGGGGCGGGCGACGGTGCAGCATGGAGCCGACCAGCAGGGCCACCTCGCGGACGGTCATCGGCTGGAGGTTGAGTCGAATGGCGTCGGGGAGCCGCTTGCGGGCCATGGACTCGGGGTCGTCGGCGGCCTCGTCGCAGTCCGCCATCAGCAGGACGGGGGCGCGGAGGGCGGCGATCTCTTCACGGAGGCCGACGATGGCCTCGAAGCCCACGGGGCCCGCGTGCTGAAGCCCGCGCACCTGCAGCAGGATCGGGTGCTCGTCGAGTCGGCCACGCACGGCGAGGAGCTGGGCACCGGCGGAGCGGAGCACCTCGAGCCGCTCGGCGATGGACAGGGACGTGGCCTGCTCGACATCGAGCAGGGCCCGGATGTACGGGCGGGCTTCGCGATGGGGGTTGTTCCCGAAGCTCTCCACCAGCGACATGGTGGTGGCCGTGACCTGGTCGAGGTCTTCGGTGGCGCGGCGGAAGCGCAGCTGGAACGACCGCCACTCTCTGCGCTCGACCTCCCGCTGCATCACCTGCATCACCCGATGCCGGCCCGACCCCTGCAGGCCCACCACGACCGACATGTCGGCGGGCTGGCTTCCGGGCTCGTCGCCGTCCCCCGAGGCGCCTCGGTCGAGGAACCCATAGAGCTGGCTGATCTGCTCCTCGCGACCCACGAGCCGCTCGGAGGACAGGTCGACGTCGAGGGTGCCGGGCGGGTAGAGCGGCTCGCCCGCGACGGCTTCGAGGGCGTCGGCGATCTCTTGGCCGCTCTGGGGTCGTTGGTCCGGCTTCTTGGCCAGCAGGGCGAGGATGATCTCCTCGAGCCCGGGGGGGAGGTCCACGATGCCGCTGGGTGCCGGAGGGGCTTCCTTGACGTGCTGGCGCGCCAGCTTGTGAAGCTCCTTCGCGTCGAAGGGCCGCTTGCCCGTGACCAGGCGGTAGAGCAGCACCCCGAAGCTGTAGAGATCGGCCCGGTGGTCGATGCCCTTGTTGATGAGCTGCTCGGGGCTCGCGTACGCGAAGGTGCCGATGAACTCGCCGTCGCGGGTGATGTCTTCGATGGGGTCGCTGACCCTGGCGGTGCCGAAGTCGAGGAGCTTCACGCGCCCGTCGGGCAGCACCAGCACGTTGGCGGACTTGAGGTCGCGGTGGATGAGGCCGCGGTGGTGCACATGGTCGAGGGCCATCGCCAGGTCGTAGGCGACGCGGATGACTTCCTTGGTGCGCTCGGGGCTTCCCGGACGCCCGCAGCGTTTCGCGTAGGCCTGGATCGGAGTGCCCTCGATGAGCTCCATGGACAGCCACGGCAGCTCCTCGTAGGTGCCGTAGTTGTAGACCCGCACGATGTTCGGGTGGTTGAGGCGGATCATGGCCTCGTATTCCCGGTTGAAGCGGGCGAGCGCGCCGCCCTTCTGCATCAACACCTTGAGGGCGAGGTGCTCGCCGGTGGCCAGCTCTTCGACCTCGTACACCTCGGCCATGCCACCGCGGGCGATGGGGCGAAGGATCCGGTACGGACCTACGGTGTCGGGGAGGCGGGCGCTCATCCCGGCCCTTTACCCCGTCGGGCTTGCGTCACCAGCCCCCGACGGATCCACGTGGACCAAGGATGCACCCGGAGGGCCGCCCGGTCGGTGTCGTTCAGGCGCGTCGCGATGCGGTTGAGCACCATGGCCGCCTCCCGATGGCACGCGGACGCGGTGCGGTCTTCCCCGTGCACCCTGGCCCATGCGGCGCGGGCGAGCAGCTGCTCGAGGCGAAGCAATGCGACCGGCTGCTCATCGATCAAGGCGTGGACGGGCCGGAAGATCTCTTCGGGGTCTCGGGTGCTGGCCTCGACCCGGGCGCGTCCTCGGATGGCCTCGGCGAGCAAGGTGATGTCGCCCGTCCCCAGCAACCCCAACATGGCGGACTGGAACAGGCTCTTTCCCGTGTCCCGGTCGCCGAGGGCGTACATCGCCTCCGCCAGCACGGCCCGGGCCCGCTCCATGAGGAGCGTGAGCTCCGCCTTGCGTGCCGACTGGTGCACCTCCTCGAGGGCGTAGACAGCGGAGCGGTACTGGCCGCTGGCGAGCAGGATGCGCCCGTTGAGGAGCTGCACCTCCAGGCGGACGTGGAGCAGCTCGCCTCGATGAATGGTGGCGGTCAGGGTGTCGGTGCACTCCTGGGCCCGGCCGAGGCGGGACAGGTCGAGCTCCAGCCAGGCGGTGGCGAGCAAGAGCCGGACGTAGGGCTCGGGGTCTTGGAGCTGGCTGGCCTCGGGGAGGCGGACGTAGAGCTGGGCCAGGGCCTCGCTGTAGCGACCCTGGTGCCGCAGGGCCTCGGTCCACGCCGCGAGGGCGGCGGAGAAGGCGTAGGCGTCGTCGGCGCGCTCGGCTTCCTGCATGGTGCGGGCGAGGGCCTGCTCGGCGTCGTCCAGGGACCCACGGGAGAGGAGGCAGCTGGCGCTGCCCGCGCTGGCTCGCCACAGCAGCTGGGGGTGCTCGCCGCTCTCCTCGGCCAGCTGGATGGCTTGCTCGAACCATCGCTCGGCGGAGGCCAGCTCCCCACGAAGCTGCGCCATGCGGGCGAGCTCCAGCGCGATCTCGCCTCGGACCCCGGCAGCCACCTTCGATCCTTCGGCCTGATTCCACGCATCCCGGATGTACTTCTCGGCATTTCGGTAGTGGCCGATGCCGCCGTACAGGCGGCCCTGGGCGAGGAGAAGCCGGGCCTGGAGCGCGACGTCCCTGGAGGGTGCCAACTCGCGCGCACGGGCCAGGGCTCGCCCTCCGGCGGGATCGGCCGGGCGCACGGCCCGCAGGCACTCTGCGTGGAGGATGTGCGCCTCTGCAAGGAGAGGGTTGCGCTTGAAGCGGTGGGGGCGCTCGACCAGGGCCTCGAGGAGCTCGAGGGCGCTTCGGTACTGGTGGCCGGCGAGGAGCGAGCGGATGTGGGGGACGGCGTCCCGGAGGGCCTGGTCGAAGTGGTCGACGGCGAGCTGAGCCCGCACGATGGCGGTGTCCCGAGGGAGGCCGCGGGTGGTCAGGACCAGGTGCCGCAGGAGGAGGTTGTGGCGGCACGCAGGGGTGCGGTCGGCCACGATGGACTCGAGCACGGGCTGTCGCCAACCGATGCGGAGCGTGGAGCGCTCCACGGCCAGAACGCCCCTACGCTCGATGGCCTCGAGCACCGACAACAGCGCGGGGGCGGGCCAGTCGAGGACGTGGGCGAGCAGGGTCACGCTGGTGCCGTCGCCCGTGACCGCCAGGGCCTCGATCACCCGGCGCCAGGCCACCGGCATGCGCTCGAGCTGGGCGATGGCGGTGCGCTGTGCGCGGGCGGGCACCTCGATCTCCATGGCCTGGTCCGCCCAGGCGAGTCGGGAGCCGTCTGCCTCGATGCCTCGCTCTTCCACCATTCCGAAGACCGCTTCCTCCAAGTAGAGAGGCTGGCCTCCGGTCGCGCGGTGCAGGCGCCGGGCCAGCTCGGCGGGGGGGGGACGTCGGCCGAGCATGGTGCCGACCGCCACCGCCACGTCCCTTGGACTCAGGGCGTCGAGCCACACCCGATGGGGGGGAGGGAAGCGTCGGGCCAGATCCGACGTGCGATCGTCGAGGACCGCCGGGCGAACCGTGGCCACGAAGTGCACCGCGGCGGAGGGGCGCTGCACTTCCTTGAGCAAACCGGCGAGTAGCTCCAGGGTGAGGGTGTCGGCCCGGTGGAGCTCTCCGATCAACACCACCACCGGTCGCTCTGGGGTAGCGATCGCGAGGAGTGCCTGGGCAATCCGGGCCCGTAGCTGCGCCCGTCGGGCGGGATGGGACAGGTGTTTGGCGGCCGAGAGGGCATCGATCTCGACCTGGGTGTCGCGGTCCACGGTGCGCTTGAGGGCGTCGAGGGTGGCCGACCACGACTCCTTCCGCCGAAGCATGGCAAACGCCACGACGAACCCTCGCTCCGTCGCGTCGGACGCCACACGCTCGAGGAGGCGCACGCGGTCGCTGCCGTGCTCTCCCGACACCGCCGTCCATCCCTTCTTGCGTTGCCCGATGTGCTCCCAGATCGTGCGTCGTTCGGGCTCCCGGGCGGTGGAGGAGCGGCTGTGGATGGCGAGGGAGGTACGGCTGGAGAACGGACGCCCTGCGAGGGCCTCCAGGCGTTGCGCCACCACCCGAGCGTCGCGGGGGCGATCCTCGGGCTTCGACGACAGCAAGCGGTCCACCAGCTCGGCGAGGCCCTCCGGCGTGCCAGACACGACGTCGGCGAGGCTGGGTCGGGGCGCAGCGTGTTGCTGGGCCAGAGCGACCGGGTCGGTGGCATCGAACGGGCGTCGGCCGGTGGCCAGTCGGAACAGCAAGACGCCGAGGCTGAACAGGTCGGAGCGTTGGTCGATCTGGTGCCCCATGAGCTGCTCGGGGCTGCAGTACGAGAACGTGCCGATGAACTCGCCATCCTCGGTGATGCGACGGCCGGCATCGGAAATGAGGGCGGCACCGAAGTCGAGAAGCTTCACCCGCCCGTCCGGCAGCACGAGCACGTTGGCGGACTTCAGGTCGCGGTGCACGATGCCGCGGTCGTGGATGTAGTGGAGAGCCTGGGCCACGTGGTAGCCGACCCGGAGCACCTCGGCGTTTCGCTTGGGGCTGCCCGCTCGGCCCACGGCCTTGAGGAAGCTCTGGGCGGGCAGTCCGCGGAGCAGCTCCATGGTGAGCCACGGCTGCCCGTCGTGGAGGCCGTAGTGGTAGACCCGCACGATGCCTGGGTGGTTCAGGCGCGTCATCGCTTCGTACTCGCGATCGAAGCGGGGAAGGGCCTGTTTGACCGCGACCAAGAGCTTCAGGGCGAAGCGCTCGCCGGATGCTGGGTCCTCGACCTCGTACACCTCGGCCATGCCGCCCGCCGCAATGGGGCGCAGGACCCGGTAGGGGCCGATGTGCTCAGGTGTGATCGCCACCACGGCAGGGTACCAACAACGGCCACCGTTTCGGGTGTGGAGGACGTCAGGTCTCCCCTACGTGGCCATCTCCACCCTGCGAAGCCGGGGACCACGGGGTGCGACCGTCACGGTCCACGGGCCCGACGGCGCGTGCCGGGTGTCGGGTGGGCGGAAATCGGGCGTCAGGACAGGGATGTCCCACCCCACCGCGGCAAAACGATCGCAGGAATGCGCTGAAAACAAGGGTTGGTCCGTTCTGGGGGCTGGCACGCGGTTTGCTTTTGAACAGAACGTTGCCGGAGCGGGGTCTACATCCCCCGCACGCCTGTCAGTTAGCTATTTGTGGGCTCCGCTTCGGCCACCTCTTCCTCTTCCGCACTCACGGGCACGGCCTGTGTGGCGAGTCTTCCTTCGCTGGCGCCCACGAAGGCCCGCACGGGAGCGCTCATCGGCGTCCCTTCGGTGGCCTCCACGAGCCAGCGCTTGAGGTTGAACGGGCTCGCCAGATGGTGAAGGAAGTTCTCGGGCAGGTCGAGGTCCGGCAGGCCGACGTCGCGTACCTCACGGTCGTGGGGCAGATGGCGCGTGCGGAAGACCCAGTCCCAGAGGATGAGGTTGCTGCCGAAGTTGGTGTCGCTGTCCTCCCTCTGGGTCGCGTGGTGCCAGCGATGGAGGTCGGCGGTGGCGAAGATGTGGTTGAGCACGCCGTGGCGCATGTCGATGTTGGCGTGCTGCAGCATCCCGTTGACCCCCGTGAACACAGACATCAAGGCGATGACCTCCACCGGGGCCCCCATCAGCGTCAGGGGGAGGAGCTGGGAGCCATACGCGAGGATCGCGTTGAACGGATGGTTTCGCCCTCCGCTGAACACGTAGAGGCGGTCGGAGCTGTGGTGCATGGCATGGACGCGCCACAGCGGGTCGAAGCGGTGGCAGCTGCGGTGCATCCAGTAGGCCCCGAAGTCGCCGATCAGCATGGCCACGGCGAACTGGGCCCACCACGGAAGCCAGCCCGGCCACAGGTTCGCGCCCACGGTGGCGCTCAGCCATCCCGCCCCCCACACCAGCATCCCGAGGGTGAGGGCGCGCCAGCCTTCCGTGGCGAGGCCGGTGCTCGCCGAGTGGAGAAGGTCGAGGGCGTAGTGTTTGGGGGAGGCACCCCAGCGGCGCTCGTACGGCATGACCCGCTGGGCCCAGAGCTGGGGCAGAATCGCCAGGAAGATGGTCCCCATGACCACCACCGTGGGGTCGTAGCCTTGGCGGACGCCGACCAGCGTGGCCACCAGGCTCGCCGCGAGGAGCCCGGGGTAGAGCGTGTGTGCGACGACGCTGCGGGCGGCGCTGGGCGAGGTGGTCGAGGTGGCCACGATGACCTCCGCAGGTGGGCGCACGGATTTCGTTCACGCCGGGTGCGGAATGCACCGGCGCGGGAGAGGGGATTCGACGAGACGGGGATCGCGAGAGCGACGTCGGACCCTCTGTTTCTGTATCGACGATCTGTCTTCTGACTGTCGGGTCGGTTTTGCTTTCTGTAAGATATATCACAAAGAAACTGACGGCCGCGTCAGGGGCGTGATCCCGAGGGAGAACCAGCTTCGTTGCGTGGCGCGTGGGGGGTTAGGGCACCGAATGCACTCCCGCCGCTGGTCCCAGCTCGCCCTCTTGCTCCTGGCGCTGGCGCTGTCCGCGGCGACCCTGCCGGAGCGCTTGGCTCCAGAGGGGGCTTTCCGCCAGTATGCGGCCTTTCTCGCTGGTGGTGAGGTCTCCGACGTCCGTGGTGTCACCTCGGTCGACGGACCCCCGGGCGCGACCGTGGCGGGCTTCGTTGGGGGGGCCTATCGGCACGGGGACGCAGATCATGGACTGGTCGTGGCCATGCTGAACTGCCCGGACGGTCTCTGCTTCGGGGCGAGCCGCACGCTGGCTTCCCTGCAGCCTCGCTCGGCCCCCGTGCTCCACCCGTTGGTGGACCTCGCCGGCGCCTCGGGCCCGCTGCTTCGGGCGCCGGCGGAGCCTGTCGCTATGGGCGTCGCCGTCCTTCCCGTGGTGAGCGAGCACCGCCGCGACGACGGGCGTGAGACCCGCCTGACGCTGTTGTCGGTGACCGATCCTCAGGTACGGGTCCTCGAGGAGGCCATCTCCATCCACCTCGACACGGGGCGCCGCTTCGTGGGGACGGAGCTGCGCTTGGTGGAGGGGGAAGGGGGCACCCTCGACCTGCTCCTCGACTGGAAGATATGGCCGGGGGGAGACGACCACGACGCGGCCTGCATCCACTCTACGGTCACCCGTCGCTTCCGGCTCGTGGACGGGCGCTATCGGGAGCAGCACGGCGACGTGAGCCGCTGTCACTGAGCTACGGCGCCTCGAGCACGACCCGTTCTTCCAGCTCGACGCCGTCTTGCATCCACGACAGGGTGACGGTGCCGAGGAAGCTGGGGTGGCCCCGTCCGGTGACGTCCTGGGGGACCGGCACCAGATCGAAGGTGGCGCCGCGCACCGACCCCGGGGGGAGGGTGAGGATGCGCTCGGGCTCGATGCCGAAGCCGGTGCCCTTGGCGCCGCGGAGCTGGTAGCGCCGCACGGCTTGTGGGTTGAAGGCCAGCTGCACGCCGATGTTCTCGGCGTCGTAGGCCAAGGCGCCGGAGCGGATGCCCACGTCGAGCTGCCAGACCTTGCCGTGGGTCAGCTGCGTCTGCAGGGCGAAGGGACGGTCGAGGGGCTCGGGGGGCTCGATGCCCTCGTAGACCACGCTTCCGTCGAGGGGGAACGTGGAGAGGGGCTGGCGCACGGCGTTCACGAGGCCTGGGGATTGGCCCCCCATGGCCCGGGCGTCGAGAACGGGTGCGCCGGTGTCGATGGCGCTGTCGAAGGCGGCGGAGTCGTCGTCGACCCCGTCGCAGGCCATCATTGCTACCAACATCCACAGCGTGCGCACGTGGTCCCCCTTCGCTTCTGAAGCAGACTAGGCGGGGACCTTCCCCGATCGTCGTCAGGGGATGTCATCCTCTGTCGCGCGCCGGCGTCCATCGACCTCGAGCATGCGCTGCAGGCGAAGCTCTCCGGGCTTGTCGTGCACGGGGAACCTGGTGTTCCACGCGACCTCCGCCACGCAGTCGAGCACGTGGTCCGGCACCTGCTGGAGGCCACGGAGGCCGAAGTCCACGACCTCTCCGTCCCACAGCACCGCGTCGAGCACAATCTCCACCGTTCCGAGGTCGTTCTCTTGGGCAAAGGGTCGTACGCAGCGCTCCCGGGCGTTGGTGGCGACGTCGTGCATGGCGACGTTGTAGTCGCGCCACTCCTCGGTGCTGAGGTGTGCGGTCGGGGTGCCCGCCGGAGGGGGGGTGCGGTCGGAGCGGTCTGGGGCAGGAAGCGAGCGGCGGCCCATGGGACCAGCGACGGGGTCTCGGGGGGCCACGGTGCCCGTAGGGCGCGGCGCCTTCGGACGGGGTGCCTCGACGACGGGCTGCTCCACGGCGTCGTCCGGCACCAGCCACAGCACGGCGACCAGGCCGATGACGGCGAGGACCAGGAGGGCGGCGGTGGCGATGCCGACGATGCGTTGGGCGTCCATGGGGAGGAGATAGCCTGCTACGTTGACTCGACGCGAGGACAGCATGGAGTGGCGACGGGGCGACACAGTGATCCGCTGGCTCGGAGGTGGGCTGCTCGTGCAGTGGCAGGATCACGCCTTCGTGCTCGACGCGCCTCCCTCGGTGGTCGAGGCCCTCGGGGACGCGCTGCCAATGGTGCGGGCGGTCGTGTTGAGCGGCGGCCGGGCGGCGAGCGTAGGGGGCCTCGTTCCCTTGCTGACGGCCCTCGCGCCCCATCGCAACGGGGTGGCCCTCGATCTGCGGCTCGTCCTCGGCGAGGAGCGGGGGGCCGCCCTCGCGGAGACCTGGGTCCGTGCCTGGGGGCAGCCCTACCCGGTGGTGATCGACGCCGAACGTCCCGGGGGCCTGCTCGAGCTCGGGCCGGTCGAGGTGGAGCTGGTGCCCATGAAGGCGGGCGAGTGGCACTGGGGGGAGGGGAAGGTGCGCTCGCGGGTCCAGGTGGCGCTCCGGGTACGGACGCCGGACGCGCTGCTGGTGTGGGTGCCGGGGAGCGCGCCGGGCACGGCGGTCGTGCGGGCCTGCGCGGGGGCGGACCTCGTGGTGCTGGAGGTCGGCGTGTTGCCGTGGCCGCGCCACGAGGGGCGCTGGCGGCTCTCGGCGGCGGATGCCCTCGGGGCTGCGGGGGATGCCGAGCTGTGGCTGGTGGGGGACGATGGAGAGCCACTGGAGCTCGGGGATGGCTGAAAGCCTGTGAAAGGCGACGTAGAACCTGTGCTGTGGGATCCTGTTCGGGAAGGAGGCAGCATGCGTCATTCTTGGGTCCTCGCATTGGTTTTCACCATGGCCTGCAGCGGCGACGACGGGTCGGATGGGCGCAAGGAAAGCCCGTCGGACACGGACACGGACACGGACACGGACACGGACACGGACACGGATGCCGACGCGGATGCGGATGCGGATGCGGATGCGGACACGGACACGGACACGGACACGGACACGGACACGGACACGGACACCACCGGCGATGGCTTCGCTGGGGGCTGCGACCATCTCAACGGCCAATGCGTGGACTACGTCAACGTGTACGACACGCCGGCGACGGCCCTGTACGACTGCGAGGAGCGCCAGTCGCTCGTCTGGTTGCCGGAGGGGTGCCCGCAGGACGACCTTGTGGCCGTCTGCGATCAGACGCCCTGGAAGATCTTCTACTACTACTCGGACTACACCGAGGACATGTTCCTGACCGAGTACTCCTGCGGGCTCATCGGCGGAACCTGGACGGCGTACTAGAGCGACTAGTCCGTGATGTTGAGGCTGAAGTCGCCCTGCTGCTGGCTGTACCCGTCGACGACGACGATGACCCGCTGTCCGGCCGTCATCGGGCCGGTGACGCGGGACTGGGTGCCGGAGGTGTCGTCGTCGCAGGCTAGCTCTTGGCCGCCACACTCGTCGAGCAGGTAGATGACCGTGTCGTAGGACGAGCCGAACGTGTCGAAGGTGTAGTCGCCGTCGGCGGGTGCGACGAAGGCGTACGCACGGTCGTTGGCGTTGCTCAAGCCCGAGCAGGTGGGGTCGGTGTCGTTGCTGCCGCCGGCGGTCGTCCCGTAGTAGGTCAGCGGTAGGGAGGCCGTGAGGACCTCGTCCGCGCACGGGGCCAGGCAGTTGGGCTCGGTGTAGCAGGTCGGGTCCATGCAGTCGGGCAGGCCGTCGCTGTCGTTGTCGACTCCGTCGTCGCAGACCTCGCCGCAGGCCGGCTTGTCCGCGCAGTCGGAGTCGAGGCAATCCGCGAGGCCATCGCCGTCGTCGTCGAGGCCGTTGACGCAGTTGCCCTCTGTATCGGGCGCGAGGTCGGCCTCGATGGTGTAGACGCCCTCGCCCTGGCCCGCGGCGTCGATCACGACGACGACCTGCTGCCCAGCATCGAGCTCAGCGATGACGGCCTCGGCCTCTTCGTCGTCGGCGCAGGCGAGCTCGGAGCCGCCGCAGCCGTCGAGGACGTACAGCACGGTGTCGAAGTAGGTGCCGGACAAGGTGAAGGCCCAGTTGCCCGCTTCGGGGGCGGTGAAGGACAGCATCACCTCGCTGCCCGTGCTGCCTCCGCACGAGGCGTCGGCGTCGTTTCCGGAGCCGGCGGTGGTGCCGGAGCTGGGCACCGACCCGTCGATGCAGGCCTGGTCGAGGAGTCCACCACTGTCGATGGCGTCGTCGTCGTCGTCGTCGTCGTCATCGTCCCCGGCCGTGCCGGTGTCCACCGTGCCGGTGTCGTCTGCCGGGCCGGGCTTCGCCACGTTCGTCGTGTCGACGAACGGCTCGAGGGAGGCGCAGCCGGAAAGAAGTAGGGGTAGGAACCATCGGTGCATGGCCCTCTTCTAGCACCGTCGGACCGAAGAGGCCGGTGGCGCAGCGGCCGTCGGACCCCCTTCTTCGTTCGTAGGGACGACCCGACCCCGCGCACGTCACATCAGGCGACCCCCACCTCCGCGGACGGACGGAAGGGGTCGGACGCCGTGCTCATCGGCGTCTCCGGTGGGGTCTGACCCCGATCAGTTGCCGGAGGTACCGGTGGACCACAGGGGCCAGTTGCCCGAGCTGTAGAGGACCACGTTGCCGTCGTCCTGGACGGACAGCCACGCGCCGTGGTTCCCGTGGGTGCCGGTGCTCCAGATGGGGCTGCCCCAGGCGCTGTAGATCACCATGTTGCCGTCGTCCTGCAGCGCGAAACCCGAGCCGTTGTTGCCGTGGGTGCCGGTGTACCAGAGCGGCGTGCCCCACTGGTTGTAGAGCACCAAGTTGCCGTCGCCCTGCATCACGAACTGGAAGCGGCCGTCGCAGCTGGCGATGGCCTCGTTCGCGTCGAGGATGGTGGTCGCGTAGGCCACGCCGCAGCTGCCGGGGGTGGGCTCCGGCTCGGGCTGGGGCTGGGGCTGGGGCTGGGGCTGGGGCTGCGGGACCGGCTGACAGGCGGTGGCCGACGTGCTGTTCAGCAGGTCGAAGGGGTTGATGTCGTTGCTGTAGTTGCCGTCGTAGCTGACGTTGAAGTGCGTGTGGGTCGACTGGGTGCCGGTGCGCCCCATCGTGCCGATGTCCTGACCCGCACTGACCTGCTGTCCCGTGCTGACGAAGACTTGGTCCATGTGGCCGTAGTAGTACTCCCAGCCGCACGCATCGCGGAGGCGAACCCGCAGGCCGCTGGTGGAGCTGGGCGTGCCGACCGCGACGATGGTGCCGTCGGCGACCGCCTGCAGCGGGGCGCCCTGGTAGGCGAAGATGTCGATGCCGTGGTGGGCGCCGCCCCAGTCGGAGTTGGCGTGGGCATCGGGGCAGCTGATCTCGCAGGTGCCGGTGCCACAAGACCCGTTGTCGTAGCCGATGTTGTGGTCGTCCCCGACGGGGAAGACCGACATGAGGGGGTCGCAGGCGCCGTGCTGCAGCGCCTCCAATGACGTCAGACCGTCGCTGTCACCGACATCGACCATGGTGGGCTGGCAGGCAGCGAAGATCAGCGGGGCGACGAGAAGCAGAGTGCGCATAGAAGAGACCCTCCCTTTGGGTGTTCGCTCCTAGGCTTCGGGCGGGTCAATGACCGCTCAAAGCGCGCTCAAAGCGACGGCCCGTCCGACGGGGGCAAGCGTGGGGGACTGCCGTGCGTATGCTGGGATGGGGAGGGGCGGATGGACGAGATGATGGTGCTGGGCGGGCTGTTGATGGTGTCGTTCGTGGTCGCCGTCGGGGTGCTGCTGTGGCGATCCCAGCCCTCGGTCCATCCACGCACGGACCTCGACCATGCCTTCGCCCGGGCGGCAGCGGTGCATCCCACCCTCACCGCCACCTTCGAGAACGCCATGCAGGCCCCGAGCCTTCAGGGCACGGCCCACGGCTTGTCCGTGTCCAGCCGGCAGCTGATGGTGGAGGACTCGAGGTACTCGAGCCTGAGCTCCGGCGGGCGAGGCCGCGTGGACTACGTCACGGAGCTGCACCTCGCGGGCGGTGGGGCGCTCGCCGGAGGCGTGGTGGGCTCGGGGCGAGGGGTGTCCGGCGGCTCCAGCCTGCCACGCGTTCGAACCGGGGACGCGGCCTTCGATCGTGCGGTGTTCGTGGCCGGTACCGACCCCCTCTCGATGCTCGCCCAGCTGGATGCCACCCGGCGCAGGGCGCTCGTGATGGCCCGCGGGTGGCGGCTCCAGCACGGTTCGTGGCGATGGGAGCTGTCTTCCACGTCGGACCACGAGTCGGTCGTTGGGGTTCTGAAGGACGGCGCGACCCTGGTCGAGGCCGCACGGAGTCAGGTGCCCACGGTGGAGGGGCTGCGCGCCCTCGTCGACGACGACCCGCTGCCGGAGGTGCGGGAGGCCGTGCTCCAGACGTGGCTGGAGGGAGGAGAGCCGCCGCAGGCCGACCTACGGCGCTGGGCGGCCGGCACCGATGGGAGGGCGTTGCTCGCCGCCGCGGCGCTGGGGGAGGCGGGCGTGCCTTACCTGGTGGCCCTGCTGGACCACCCCGACGTGGCCTCGGCGGCCGCGGTCCACCTCGTTCGGCATCCCGACGAAGGGCACGGGGCGCACTGTGCCGAGGTGCTCTTGGAGGCCCTGGCCTCCGCATCGGTGCAGGCCGACGTCGTCGAGGCCCTCGGGCGCGTGGGCGGGCCCGGGTGCGTGGCGCCGCTGCGCGCCGTCGGGGGCGCCCTTCGTGGGGAGGCGAGCCAGGCCATCGACCGCATCCAGAGACGCATCGTGGCCGAGGGTGGGGCAGCGGGCGCCGTATCCATCGCAGACGCCGGTGGCGGAGGAGTCGCCCTGGCGCCCCACATCCCCGGGACGCAGCGGGAGTAGGGTTGCGCCCCGCGGCCCGATGACCGGGGGGGGCCACGGGTCAGGGGGCCGCTTCGGTCTCTTCGGGGGCCGTTTCGGTCTCTTCGGGGGCCGCGTCGGTCTCTTCGGGGGCCGCTTCGGCCTCCTCTGTGGACGGAGGCGTCTCGGGGGCGGGCTTGTCTTCCACGCGCACCCGGCCGTTGCTGGCGGCCTTCGCCGCGGTGGGCTCGAGCCACGGTCCCGGCGGAAGGCCTCGGAGGTGGACGTCCCAGAACGACGTCGTGGCCTCGGACACCCAGCCCACCAAGGCGGGGTCGGCAGGTCCGGCCTTGGGCAGCACCCGCCCTGAGATCCCCCCCATGTTGTGGTGGCCCTCGTCGACGAACCACAGGGTGGCGGGGGCATCCAGCGCCCGCCACGAGGTGAGGCGCCAGCCCGGGGGCTGCTGGCGGACGTTGGCTTCGTCGTTGGAGCCGGTGAGGAAGAACACGGGGCGCTCCACCGGGTCCATGTCCCCCTCGATGAACTTGCCATCGCCGGGGCCTTTGCCGCCGATGCCGGTGGGGCTGAGCCACACGAAGGCCTCGGGGCGGGGGTCTTGGAGGTGGACCCGGGGGTCGGCGGCCCCGGCGACGAGCATGGCGGTGTAGGCGCCGAAGCTGTGGCCTCCCATGCCGATGTGGTCGAGGTCGAGGGGGGGCGCATCGGGCACCGACGCATCGAGGCCCGGCAAGGCGTCGAGGACCCTCGCGACGTCCTTGGGGCGCTCTCGCCAGATCTCGAGGGGCGGGGACGCCATCTTGGCCTTGATTTGCTTGCGGGTCAGCCCGAGGAGGGAGTCGTCGTGGGTGGGCTGGACGACGACGTAGCCGGCCTCCACCCAGGCGCGCACGAGGGGCTCGTAGCTCTCGTGGCTGCCGAACAGGCCGTGGGACCACACAATGACGGGTCGTTTCTCGTCGGCCCCTTCGGCGTCGGGACTCCAGCGGACCATGGTGCGCAAGGGCTCCTTGCCGTCCCGGTCGACCTGGATCAGCTCGTGACGAGGTGCCGCGAGGGCGAGGGCGACGAAGAGCAGCATGGGACCTCCACGACCACGCGCTCGGGGTGCGAGGCGGGGTCGACGTAGGTGCAAGGTAGCCCACGGCGCCGCCCGCGCGGGGTAGCGTGGCCCGTCCGTGGAGGTCGACGATGTGGATGGCATGGCTCGCGCTCGCAGGTGCCGGAGAGCTCAACTTCAGCCCGGACCGCCCCGGCGTCGGAAACTCGACCGGCACCGTCGGGGCGGGTGCCGTGATGGTGGAAGCGGGCCTGCAGGCCACGGTGACCCAGCCCGCGGAGGTGGGTACGTCCAGCATCATTGGGCGCTTCGGCGTCGATGACCCCGTGGAGGTTCGGGTCCGCGCCCCAGACATCACGGTGTACGACGGGGAGGTGGGCACGGGGTTTGTCGGCCTCGGCGCCAAGGTCGGCGGCAACCTGAGCGAGCACTGGTCTGCATCGCTCGTCCCCGAGATCGCTGTGGACACCAACGGCGGCGGCTTCTTCGGGCTCGTCAATGGCCAGATCGGCCTCACCCTCGATTCGGTCGGGATGTGGGTCACGAGCGAGTCGGTGGTGGGGGACTTCGGTTCGGACACGAGCGCCGGGGGCGGGCTGTCGGTGGGCATCTCCGGGGGCGGCATCTACGTGAACGGCGGCGGCAGCTTCGGCGGCGACCCCTTCGTGGGGGGCGGTGGCTGGTGGGCTCTGCGGGATGCCGTGCAGCTCGACCTCGGCTGCGACGTCTACCTCGGGGGCGATGTCGTGCCGGTGTTCCTGTTGGGGGCGAGCTTCGGGTTCTGAGGCAGGGGCTCCCCCTCGCGCTCGCACCCCGGTAAGGTGCCGAGCATGGACCCCGTCGCACTCGGCCTTGTCGCGCTGTTGGTGGTCTCGGTGGGGGCGTTGATCTCCTCCGAGAAGTCGGGGGACCTGCGTCTGCGCTGGCTGAGCAAGCCGGTCGCCAGCGCCGCCTTCGTGGCCCTGGCCTGGCAGGTCGGCGTGCCGGTCCACCCGTGGGGCGCGGCGATGCTCGCAGGCTTCGTGGGCTGCTGGTGGGGCGATGTCCTGCTGATCCCAAAGGACCGACGCGTCTTCCTCGCCGGCATCGCGGCCTTCGCATTGGGCCATGTGGGCTTCGCCGTGGCCTTCTTCCTGCGCGGCATCGACCCCACAGTGACCTTGCTCACCGCCCTGCTGCTGGTGCCGCTGGCCGTCGTCGTGCTCCGCTGGCTGTGGCCCCACGTCTCGGGGGTCATGCGGGTCGCGGTGCCGGTGTACATCCTCATCATCTGCACGATGGTGGCCGCGGCTGCCGGCACCTCGGCGTCCCACGCGGGCGGTCATGGCTTCGCGTTGCTGGCGGGGGCCATTCTCTTCTGGCTCTCGGACCTGTGCGTCGCCCGGGAGCGGTTCGTGACCCAGGGCTTCGTGAACCGGGCCATCGGGCTGCCGCTGTACTACGGCGCTCAGCTGGTCCTGGCCTTGGCCTGCACAGTCTGAGGCGGGGCACGTGATGGCCCGCCAGAGTGCGCGAGGGTACCCGCCCCCAGGAGGTCTGATGGGCCGCAAGCGAGGCGACGAAGACACCGACGAGGTCGTGCGCGATCGACCCACCCACGACGAGAAGACCGAGGACTCCCGGCGCGCCCAGGTCCTCTCCCGGGCCCTGGTGGCCATGCGGCCGGTGGAGTGGCCCTTCCTCGGGGTCGACGAGATCGTCGTGGAGGCCCTGCGCATCTACGCGGGCATCCCCAAGGGCCGGAACATCGCGCTGCAGCGGCAGCTCCGACGGGTCCAGGTCTTGATTCTCACCGAGGATCTCGACGCCCTCGAGGCTGCGATGGGTGCGGCGGGCAAGGGGCACACGGAGCGGCAAGACCAAGCCCTGGCCCTGGAGCGAGAGCGGGTGCGGATCGTGGAGGGTGGCAAGGAGGCAGAAGCGGCGTTCGTGGACGCCCATCCCGGCACCGACCGGCAGCGGCTGCGGCAGCTCGCGGGGCATGCGCGCAAGGCCAAGGGAGAAGCCGCGGCGAAACGAGCGAACCGGAAGCTGATGGACCTGCTTCGAGAGGCGGCCGGGCTCGCGTAGTCAGCTGGGCCGTGGCTCTTCTCGCATCGCGTCGAGGAAGCGCTGGATGACGGGCTCGTTGCGACGGCGTCAGCGGGGCCCGAAGCGCTCCAAGCCCTCGACGTGAGGGCCGTCGGCAGCGCCGAGCTCGAAGCGCTCGAAGGTGAACGGGGGGGTCACCACGCAGCTCGCCCAGCTGTAGTCGAAGGCGCCGTGGTCCACGAGGGGCTCGGCGGCCTGCCAGAGCCCCGGGGGGACCACGGCGGTCGAGCGGTCGACGTCGAGGCGGATGCGCTCGTGGGTGCCGTCGTCGTGGAGCAGGTGCAGTGCGATGGGCGCGCCGTGGTGGTGCAGCCACACCTCCTCGGCGCCGTGCACCCGGTGCCAACGGCTCACCTGGCCCGACAGCAGCACGAAGTCGATGACCGTGCACTGCTCGGAGCGATGGGTCTCGCGGAAGAAGCCCCCCTCGGGGTGGGACGCGAGGCCGAGGTGCCGGAGGGGGGCGGGGAGTTGCATGAAGGCGTAGTAGCAGGAAAAACGACGATGTGCGGGGCTTGCGGGGGCGCTACTCGGCGGGGAGGGCGGTGGCGTCGCAGGCGGCCACGTTCTGGTCGACCGTGCAGTCGTAGCGCATCCCTCCCGCGACGTTGAACTCCAGGGGCATCGACAGCCCCTTCAACAGGCCCAGGCACGTGCCGAACTCAGCGGTCGGGACGCCAAGGGCCTTCGCGCGACCGTCGAGAAGGAGCGCCCGCCAGCGCTGCGTGACGCCATCGCATTTGATGTCGAGAAGGCGCATACCGGAACCCACCTGCAGGGTCACCTCGACGGTGCCGGTCGACCCTGCGGGGAGGTCCGGAGGCGGCGTTGCAGGGGGCCGGGGCGTGTCGCGGCGGGGCGTGAGGGCGGGACGGACCTCGTCCGCGTCGGGTGGAGCCTCGGGGGGGCTGGCGGCCATGGCCAGTCCGGAAAGCACGCTAGCGATCATAGGGCGGCTCCGGGTTGTGGACGTGTGGACGTCCGGTCGGCGGTGTGGGGGTGCCTATCCCCTCGAAAGGTCTTAGACGCCGCCATCGTGTGGAGGTCGACGTGATCGAGGTCGTAGCACCAGAGCAGATCGTGGTGGGCCAGCCCTTCGAGGTGCGGTTCAGCGCCGAGAAGCGCATGGCGGGTCGGCTGCGGCTCACCTCGGGCACGGAGCTCGTGCCCTTCTCGTTGACCGTGATGGGGGACGACGGCCCCTTGAAGCCCCCTGTCGAGGGCACGGCGCACCGGGTGCGCGGCAAGGCCGGCCACTTCATGGTGAGCAACTGGGGCGAGCACGCGGAGGGCGTGGAGCTGGTGCTGCGCTTCGAGGGCGTGAAGCGCTGGATGAAGGTCGTCGCGGGCTAGTCGTCTGGGGGCCGCACCATCTCCGAGAGGGGCCGCACCAGCGCGTCCCAGACCCCGGAATGGGGCTGTCCACGGTACAGCCCGAAGCGCAGATCCTCCGGACGCATGCGGGCGTCGATTCGGGTGCCGGCCAGGGTGTCCCAGAAGGCGAAGATGCTGCCGTAGTTCCCCTCGTGGGCGGGGTCGTCGCTGTGGTGCAGCTGGTGCTGTGCCGGGCTGACGAACACGTGGTCGAGCCAGCCCCAGGACCACCACACGTGGGTGTGACGGAGGTTGGCGCCGGCCACCAGGAAGCCCAGGTAGATCACGTTGATCCCGCCGAGGGTCCACACGTCGAGGGGGGCCGCGAACAGGTACACCAAGCCTCCCTGGAAGCCGCCCACGATGCTGCCTTCGAGGACCTTCTTCACGACGTCGTAGAGAGGGTGCCGGCGGTAGAGCGTGAGGGGGGTGAGGACGGGGGCCGAGTGGTGCACGGCGTGCAGGGGCCACAAGAACGGGACCTTGTGGTGCACCCAGTGGTTGAGCCAGTGGCTGAAGTCGGTGACGGCCAGGAGGCTGACGGTCAGGGCGGCAGCGGTGGCGGGGCCCCAGGGGAGCCAGCCGGGGGCGCCGAGGGTGGACTCCAGGCCCCGAGCCAGGGTGACGGCGATGAGGGTCGTCCAGGCGACGGAGACGGCCGACAGCAGCGGTTCGAGAAGGGTCTGGAGCACCGTGAAGACGGCGTCGGTTCGGGTGGACGGGTGGGCCCAGATTGCGCGAGGGAACAGCCAGGAAAACAGGGCCGCTGGGGTGCGACGGCCTCGCAGCACGCCGAGCACGAGGGCGATGGCCAGGGCCGAGAGCAGGTAGCCGAAAAACAGGCGATGGGTGGGCTCCAGGGGGGCACGTACGGCCTGCCAGAGGCTGTCGGTCATGGTGACGTGGCCTACCTACTCGTCGGGGCAGTCGGTCGATGAGAGGAGCAGCTCGTACTCGACCTTGGAGGTGGCGCGGACCACGAGGGGGTCGTTGTCTTGTACGACGTTGCAGCCCTGGCGGACCGTGTCGCCTGTGACCACCCCGCCATCGAAGACCAGATCGTTGGCGCCGTACTCGACCAGCAGGGCGCTGGGGGTGTCGGCGGAGATCTCGAAGTACACGCCGGAGTAGGCGCCGCCGCCGTCCCTCTCCGCCTCGAGCTGCTCGAAGACGTGCTCCCCCCCCTCGCAGACCCGGTACACCCCCTCGGCGTCGAGGTCGAGCTCGAAGTTTCGGGAGGAGCCACAGTCGTGGCATCCCTGGAGCAGCGCGGCGGCTGCTGGAAGCAGCGCCACGACCACCAGAACACCGAGTACCGAGCCAACCTTGTGCATCTCGTCTCCCACGCCCCACACTAGATGATGGGGACGCCATCCGCGACCGCGAAACGATGGCGATGCTACTCGTCGCCTCCGCAGGTGATGCCTTCGATGAGTAGTTCGTACCGAACTTCTTCCTCGCTCGTCGTCACCACCAGCGGCGCGTCGTCGGCCACGCCCGTGCAGGGCATGGCTTCCGGGTCGGTCAGGATGCGGTTGGTGGAGACGAAGGCGTCGTCGGTGCGCTCGACCTCGTTGCTTCCGAAGTCCACGTAGAGGGCATTCGGGTCGTCCAGCTCGATGCGGACGTGCAACGGGCGAATGTCCGACGTCTCGAAGGTGTGCTCGTCGCCAGCGCATATGAGGTAGCTGCCTTCGGCCTCCCACAGGTCCACCGACTGGGGGCCGCAGTCCAGGCAACCCTGAAGAAGGGCTGCGCCCAGGGGTAGGCCCGCGACTGCTGCAAGGCCTCCAAGTACTCGTGTTCGCATCGTTTCCACTCCGTGCGAGGACCGTACCTGCGCTGCGGTCGACCCGCTACCGTGGCGCTCGAGGGGGCGATGTAATGGCCATGACATGGTGAAAGTTTTTCTTACCGTGCTAAAAGTTCAGCATCTGGTTCCGATCAGATTCACATGCACCGCGGGCGAGGCTCCTTCCGAGCGGACGTCCCGGTGCAGCCCTGTCCGGGTATAAAGGGGGACATATGCACACACTCATCCTTGTTGCGCTCCTCGCGCCAACCGCCCACGCCATCGACCTCGTGCCCGTCCAGGACTTCGAGGGAGACCCAGGCTTCGATCAACGAGGCTGGGGCCTCGGCGTGGTCGGCGACACCAACGGCGACGGCTACGGCGACCTCGTCATCACCAGCCTGACGAACCGATCCGATGTCTACCTCGGGGGCCCATCAGGACCTAGCCTCGAGCCGTCGGTCACCCTGTGGAAGTCGGACACGTGCAGCTCGTTCTGCGACGCCGGGGAGTTCATCGTCGGGGGCGATGCCAACGGCGACGGGTATGCCGACGTCGCCATCACCACCCGTGCCGGCGAGGTTCACCAGGTGGAGGTGCGCTATGGCTCCCCCAGTGGCATCGCGGCGGAGCCCGACCTGCTCTACTTGGGGGCGCGGGGCGTCGCCTGGGCCGACACCGACGGAGATGGCTACGACGAGCTGGCCCTCGGCTACGCGGACGACAACAACGGGAGTGGGCGGCTGGTGGTCCACGCAGGGGGAGCCGGCGGGCTGGCCGCTGCGGTCCTGTTCGAGCAGGACGGTCCTGCAGGCCGGCAGGCGTACGGGCAGGAGATTCAATCCGGCGACTTCGACGGGGACGGCTTCGCCGAGCTGATGCTCTGGAAAGGTGGGCTCTGGGATGTGCTTCACGGCTCCCCCACCGGTCCGACGGCGCCGGTGACGCCGGCCACGCCGATCGACCTGCAAGGCTGGGCCCCTCGACGGACGCTCGCCATCGCCGACAGTGACGGGGATGGCTTCGATGACGTGCTCTGGTGGGACGGGCGCGTGCAGCGAGGCAGCCCGACGGGCCTCCTCCCCGACGTCTTCGCGCACTCCCCTCTGCCGGACGCATCCGGCTCCTACTTCCTGGCGGACGTGGCGGCGGTCGGGGATGTGGACGGGGACGGGCTCGACGATGTGTTCTTTGGCCGGAGCTCTCGGGCGGCCCTGCTCCGTGGCTCCTCCTCCGGGGCGCCGAAGCCCACTGTCTTCCGAGATCCGAGCCAGCAGTTCCGGCTGCACACCCTGGTCAGCGGGGGCGATCTGAACGGCGACGGCTACAGCGACGTCGTCTACGGCTCGTTCGCCGATGGCGTGGTCGTCGCCGTACCCGGGGGGCCCTCGGGTCCAGATCTGGGCTCTGCCACCCGTTTCTTCCCCGAAGCCCCCGTGTCGGTCTCTCCGACGGTCCTGGGCGACATCGACGGAGACGGGTTCGACGACGTGCTGCTGGGCGACGGGGTGCACATGGGCGGGCCCACGGGATTGGCGGCGGACCGTGACGACACGTGGCTGGGCGCCGAGGTGGGGGCGGTGGGCGATTTTGACGGAGATGGCTTCGACGATGTCGTGGCGTGGGTCGAAGACGACGCGGGGAGCACGCAGGCCTTCGTGCGAATGGGCGATGCTGCGGGTCCGGCGGCGATGCCTACCCAGGCCCTCGAGCCCACCGATCTGGGCACGTCCTACCAAATGGCTGTCGGGGATGCCAATGGCGACGGCTACGACGACCTCGCTGTGATGTCCGGCGAGCCGCTGATCTGGTACGGCGGTCCCGCCGGGTTGGCCTCCACCGCCGACCTGGTGGGCCCCGCCCTCGATCTCGACCCCGAGGCCTTCGCGGACGTCGACGGAGATGGATTCGACGACCTGGTGCTGACCCGGGACCTCGGCACAACCACCGCCGTGGTCGTGATGCCAGGCGGTGCCGGCGGACTCGGAACGCCCTACGAAGCCCTCAGGCTCGCCGACGACCCCAACGGTCCGGCCTCCATCGTCACGGGCGACTGGAACGACGATGGCTTCGACGACATCGCGTTCGGCTATCTGATCCAGCCCCGGATCGTCTTCGGCTCCGCCTCCGGCCTCGACCCGGTGTCGGAGCTGGTCCTTGTCGACGTCGACCTCCTCAGTGGCCGCATGGTGTCTGGCGACCTCACCGGGGACGGCATCGACGACCTGGTGTTCCAGAGCGCGAGCGTCGTCTACGCCGGCGCTCCAGACGTCGGTGCGACCCCGCCGGAGCAGGTTCCCCTCAGCGGGGCCGTTGTGCGCATGGCCGACGTCGACGGCGATGGCCGGCTCGAGGTGCTGGCCTACGACACCTATTGGGCTCACTTCGCGGGCCGGGTCCAGGTCTACGACGACTGACCCGGGGTGAGCCCGCCGGGGCTGGGCCTGCCCGCCCCGGCGGCCCCGGCGGCGTTCTAGCAGCCGCAGTCCACGTTGGGCTCGACGTGCACGACGCGGGCTCCTTCTCGCTCCACGGTGCAGCAGGCCTCGAGGGCGCCCCGCAGCCGCTTGCGGGCTCGCTGCACCCGAGTCCGAGCCCCGGACGGCGACAGGCCGAGCCGACGGGCGGCCTCCTGCTGGCTGACGCCCTGCAGCTCGACCAGCCTGAGGAGGTCGCGGTCGGCGTCTGGGAGGGTGTCGATGAGCATGGGCAGCCAGCTGGCGACCTCGGCGGAGAGGTCGATGGGGTCTGGATCGTGGGCCAGGTCGTCGGCCTCGGTGGGGTCGGGCTTCTTGCGGCGCAGGTGGTCGGTCCACACGCTCCGCACCACCCGGCCCACGTAGGGGCCGAGGCGGTCGGGGTCGCGGAGGGTGGGCAGGCCCTTCACGAGGCGGACCGCGGCGTCTTGCACGAGGTCGTCGACGACGGGCTCGGGAAGGCCCTTTCGCCGGAAGCTCCGGCGCAGGTCGGCCTCGAGGGAGGGCCAGGCCACCATCAGCAGCAGCCCGGGACGGCGTCGGGCGTCGCGGTGGGGCAGCAGGCGGATGCCCGCTCCGTGGGCGCCTCGGCGGGGGCCTCGTTCGTCACCGCGTAGAGCTCCCAGGGGCGGCCGTCGGGATCCATGCGCCACAGCTCGTCCTTCTGGGCGTGGCAGCACACCACGCCCTCGTTGGGCGTAGCGCCAAGGCGTGCGGCCTGCTGGGCGAGCACGGCGGGGTCGTCGACGCGGACGCCGAGGTGGTCGACGGCGGGCTCCCCGGGGACGAGGGAGAGCAGGATGGGGACGTCCTTGGGCATGAAGCGGATGTAGTCCTCGTGGACCTTGTCGGGCTCGCCGAACAGCTCGGTGTAGAACGCCGCGGTCTCGGGCAGGTTGGGGGTGCGCAGGGACAGGTGGATTCGGGTCATGTCGGCTCCTTTGTGTCCGGACAGACGCAGAGGGGCGGAAGTGACGCAGGTCCATGTCATTCGAGGGTGTCGAGCTCGGCCAGGCCCCAGTGGGTGGCTGGGTCGTCGACCCGGGAGCTTCGGGTGCACAGGCTCGTGTGCACGCCATTCCAGCTGTAGATGAGCCAGTCTTCGCCCTCCTCGGTGCCGAGACCGCACGAGCTGCCGCCCACGACGGTCTCCAGGATGAGCTGGTCGCCGGGTTGGGCGCTGCCCTTGAACGCCTCGAGGACCTCCACCCGCATCACCTTGCGGTCGTCGCTGCTCGACCATTGCTGGAGCTGACCCTTGGGCCCGCCACAGCCGCCGGATTCCACCACCTGCAGGCTGGGGCGAGGAGGCTCGATGCCGATCTCGAGCACGGTGCCGTAGACCACCAGGTCGGCGTTGGCGAAGTCGTCCTCGAAGGACTGGCGTGCGCAGGAACAGGCCCACGCGGTGGTGTGCACGCCGAGGACGAGGGCGGAGAAGAGCACGACGAGGCGGAGTCCGAGCTGGGCGAGGGATCGAGGGTTCGGCATGGACAATTCTAACGCCAAGGTGCGAACGGGCTGACGAGGGTTGCATCCGCTTCACCGCTCGCTCAGCACCGTGGGCGCATCTCACTCCCTCGTGTGGAATACTCCGAAGATGACTTGGTTCCTGTTCTCCGTGAGTCTGGCCGCTGACCTCCAGGTAGGGCCGACGCAGCCGTACACCCACATCCATGACGCGTTCGGCGACGCCGTGGATGGGGACCGCATCCTGGTCGATCCGGGGTCGTACGTGGAGGACAGCCTCGAGACCGAGGGGCGAACGCTCACGCTGGAAGCGACCGGGCCGGGCGTTCTCCTCGACAGCACCGACCGGAACAAGCCCTTCGATGTGGACGGCGGCGATCTCACCGTCATTGGCGTCACCTTCGACGGCGGCGACGAACTCCACCTGGTGCTTGTTCAAGGCGACGGCCGGTTCGAGCTGCGCGACAGCGTCGTCACCAACACCCGCGCCCAGAACGGCAAGGAGGGTGGCAGCTTCGATGTGGAGAGCGGCACCGTCCTCATCCAGAACTCGGTCCTCGATGTCAGCACGTCGCCGGTCAAGGAGGGCGGCCACATCTACGCGGTCGGCGCCGACGTCACCATCATCGACTCCATCCTGCGCGGAGGCGACGCGCGCAACGGTGGAGGCGTCCACCTCACGGGGGGCTCGCTGACGTTGATCGACACCGTGTTCGAGGCAAGCTCCGCCACCAACGAGGGAGCCCACGTCTACGCCTCGGGAAGCAGCGTGACCATCCAGGGAGGCAGCTTCACGGGCGGCAGCGCGGACACCGGCGGCGTCTACGTCGTCGATGGCACCTTGGTGGCCAACGGCACACGCTTCGTGGGCAACGTGGCCACCGATGCCTCCGCCATCGACGCCGTCCGGACCACGGTCGATCTCTACGGCGTCGCCTTCGTGGGCAACGTGGCGACCAACGAGGCCACCCTGCGCTGCACCGACAGTGGGGCATGCACCGTCGACGCCACGCTGTTCGAGGCGAACGAAGCGTCGAGCGCCGCGATGCTGTCCGCCACCGACGTGCCCGCCGTGTCGGTGACAGGCACCACTGCCTGCCGCAGCGATGGCGTGGGCTCGTTGCTGGAGCTGACCCGAAGCAGCCTGGCCATGTCGGGCACTGTGTTCACCAATACGGCATCCACCGGCGCGGGCCTCGTGGTCGGACCCAGCGCGGACGCCTCGCTGGTGAACAACAGCCTGGTCAGCGACACCGCCCCCGACGGCCTGATCTTCGCGGAAGGGCCCCTCACCCTCACCAACAACCTCATCGCCTCCATCGACAGCGCCACCGCGGCCGTGGTGGCCCTGTCGTCGCTCGACGGCGGCTACAACCTGTACGCCGACAACCCCGGAGGCGACGTCGACCCCGCGGTCCTCGCCACGGACCTGGTCGGTCTCGACCCGATGATCGGCACGGTGGTTCCCGACAGCTGCGACGTCGACGCCCTGCGCGCCCAGGTGGGCAGTCCCCTGATCGACGGCGGCGACCCCACGATCCTCGATGCCGACGGCTCCCCGTCCGATATCGGAGCCTTTGGCGGCGACAGCGCCAACGAGGGCATCGACGGGGACGACAACGACGGCGATGGCGTGGCCGAGCCCGCCGACTGCAACGACGACGACCCGTCCATCGCTCCCGGCCTCCCCGAGGTGTTTTGCAACGGGGTCGACGACGACTGCAACCCGTCCACCGTGGACGATGCCGACGCGGACGCCGACGGCGTCTCCGTGTGCAGTGGCGACTGCGACGACGCCAACCCGCTGGTCTCCCCGCTGGCCACCGAGCTCACCTGCAACACCCTCGACGACGACTGCGACCCCTCCACCCCCGACGCCATCGACGGCGACGGCGACGGCGCCTCGGAGTGCGCCGACTGCGACGACGTCGACAGTGGCGTGTTTCCGGGGGCCACGGAGCTGGCATGCAACGGCGTCGACGACGACTGTGACCCGAGCACCGTCGACGACTACGACCTCGACGGCGACGGCACGTCCCAGTGCGACGGCGACTGCGACGACACCAACCCCGACGTCTACGAAATCCGTGACGTGTACCTCGACAAGGATGGTGACGGCTACGGTGTCGGCGACCCCACGCCGTTCTGCCTCCCCCCCAACAACTCCTCTCCCCTCGACGCCGACTGCGACGACCTGGACCCCACCTCGTACCCGGGGGCCACCGACATTCCCTACGACGGCGTCGACCAGGACTGCGACGGCGTCGACCTCGACGACCTCGACGGCGACGGCTCCAAGTTCGTCGACGACTGCGACGACAACGACCCCGACCGAGCACCCGGCGCCGACGACATCCCCGACGATGGCATCGACCAGAACTGCACCGGGTCCGACGTGGCCACCACCCTCATCGGCGGGGCGGGCTGGCGCTGTGGCTGCCAGACGGCCAGCCCATCCGCAGCCTCCCTGTGGGGGCTCCTGCTGATCGGCCTCGTGGGCCGCAGACGCCGCCCGGCGACCACGGCGGACACGGACACGGACACCGCCCCACCGTGACGGACGCTGGGCCTCGGCCGGGTCGCGGCGAGGTCTGGCAGGGCGCGACCCCATGCTCCCCGACGTTCCTTGCCCCGTGCGCTACGCTGCGCCCCCGGAGGCCCCCATGCTCGTGCTGCTGTTCGCCCTCGCCCATGCCGTCGAGCCTGGTGCCGCCAAGGGCCGCTTCGACTCCGACTGTGCCTGCATCGAGGTCGACCCCGGCGTGCACGCGCCTGCTCGCTACAGCACGGCTTGGCTCCCCATCCCGACGGCCGAAGGGGTCGAGCACCTCGTGATCGTGAACAAGGACTTCCTGTCGGCGGTGTTCCCGGATCTGCGGGTGAGCATCGCCGAGCGGGACGACGTGGGTCCGACGGTCGGCCGCGCGCGGGTCGTGTGGCCCGAGATCCCGTACGTCGACAACAACTCCCGCAACCCCTGCACGCACATCCCGGCGGGCGACATTGGCGCCCCCGAGGTGCTGATGTACCTGGAGCAGACCGACGAGCCCCTCACCGACGCCGGCGCGGTCGGCGAGATCTTGAAGATGCGCTCGGTCGGCCTGAAGAAGTGCCTCGGGGCCAGCGGGGAGGCCCACGTGGCGCTGAAGGTGAGCGGGTCGGGCAAGGTGAAGGCGTCGATGGTGTCGACCACCCTCGACAAAGACGGCGAGCAGTGCGTGCTCACCAACCTGTCGAAGATGAAGGCGGACATCTCCCAGAGGGCGCCGGGCACGCTGCAGTTCGCGCTGGTGGCCGGACGCTGACGAGGTAGGGTCGCCTCGCGGAGGATGGATGCTGGGTCCTGAGGAACGCGCAGCGCTGCGGGTGCTCGTGGAGGAACTCGGCTGGGTCGGGGCGCTGCGGGTCGGCGCATCGGTCCAGGTCGCCGCCCTTCGAGGGCAGCCGTTCGCGGATCTGCCCCGAGCGACGGACCGCAAGGAGCGGGGGAGCCGCGACCAGGCCGGGCCCGCGGTTCTCTTGTTCCGTTCGCTGGCTCGACGGGTGGGCAACGCCGAGGCGCGTCGCATCACGGGCCGTGCGGTGGAGGTCGGCTCCATCGCCTTCCTGAGCCGGACGCTGGGACGGCTGGACCGGGACGCCCTCGACCGAATGGACGAGGCCGAACGGGACGGGTGGGCCCGAGAGAAGGCCGACGCCTTCCCCAACGCCGAGATCGAGTGGAAGGAAGTCGGGCGTCGCCGGGTGGTCTTCGAGGTCACGTCGTGCCGGCTCGTGGAGCTCGTGGCCCACGCCGGTCACCCCGAGCTCGCCGGTCTGTTCTGCGCCGGCGACGCTCGTTACTTCGGCGAGGTGGAGCCCGGCACGGAGCTGGTGCGCCCCACGACCATCGCGGGGGGGAGCGACCGCTGTCGCTTCACCATCCAGGCCGAGGTGGACGCATGATTCGGGTGCTGCACTGGGGCCTGATGGCGACCCTGCTCGGGGAGGCGCTGTACTGCTGGTACCAGGTGATGGTGGTGCTGCAGCCGGTGGGGATGGCGGGCCCGATGTTCGGCCATGCCGGTCGTTGCCCTTCGAGCTGCTGGCTTCGCGGCGGCTGTACGCCATCGAAGGGTGGCTCGCGTTCGTGGGGTTGGCCTTGTACATCGGCGTGACCGAGGTGCGGCCGAGGCTGCATCCTGGCGGCTAGGGGGGCTTGCTCCCGCACGCGATCAGCCCCGGTACAGGGCCTCGTAGGCATCGATGGCAGGGCCCGCCGGGAAGGTGGTCGCTGCCCGCTCCCGGGCCGCCGGGCCCAGGTCTGGTCCCTCCAGGACCTCGAGCACCGCCTCGGCGAAGCGCGCGACCCGCACCTCCGCCTCGGGTGAGTCCCCGACGAGGCGCCCGCATGCGTCGCTGCGCCCCAGCACCTCGGGGAGCCCGCCCACGTGGGTGGCCACCACCGGCACGCCGCTGGCCAAGGCCTCGAGGGCGGCGAGCCCGAAGGACTCGGTGGCGCTGGGCAGCACGAAGCACTGGGCCTGCCGCACCAGCCTGGGAAGCTCGTCGTCGCCGGGGTTGGCGACGCGGAGCGAGGGCACGTCGCTGGCCGCGAGGCATCGGTCGATCTCGGGTCCGTCGGGTCCGTCGCCCAGGATCAGCAGTCGGACCGGTCGCTGCTGGTGCACGCGGCGGGCGATGTCGACGACCTCGGCGGCCCGCTTGAGGGGTCGCAGGTTGGATACGTGGATCAACAACGGGTCGTTGCCGGGCAGGCCCGGGATCTCGACCGGGGCTCCCTCGTGGGGTCGAAAGCGGTCCAGGTCGACGAAGTTGGGCACGACCTGGATGGGCAAGCCGGGGAGCTCCAGGCCGACCCGCGTGATCGTGGCGAGCCAGCGGGACGGGGTGGTGACCGCATCGCTCCGCTCGACCGCACGACGGGTGATGGGCAGGTAGCTGGGGTCGGTGCCGACGAGGGTGATGTCGGTCCCGTGGAGGGTGGTCACGACCCGCAGCCGGTCGCCGAGGATGTCCTTGGCGAGCCAGGCCGCCACGGCGTGGGGCACCGCGTAGTGGGCGTGCACCACGTCGAGCCCCTGGTGCTGGGCCACGTCGACCAGGCGTGAAGCGAGGGCCAGGGTGTACGGTTTGTGCTGAAAGACGTGGTAGTCCTTGGCCGATACCTCGTGGACGTGCACGCGGGGGTGGGACGCCAGACGGTGTGGCGTCGACTGGGTCACGAAGTGGACCTCGTGGCCCCGCTCTGCCATGGCCATGCCGACTTGGGTGGCGAGGATGCCGCTGCCGCCGACGCTCGGGTAGCAGGCGATGCCGATGGACAGGGGCTTCATCCCGCTGTGAACCAAGGACCACCGCGCGCGGCGCAGAGGCGGATGTCGGAGCAGTGTATGGGGAGGGGCATGCGCATGACGCGACATCCTTATGGGGTTCCGTCATCGTGTGGGGGCGGCGCGACGAACCGAGACACGAGCGCCGCCCCCGCGCCATGACCCGGCGTTCCGCGATGTTCCTTTGTGCGACGGCCCGCTGTGGGGTATCCGCGCAGCCGGAGTGTGCGATGGACACGAACAATCCCTTTGCCGCCGGTCAAGAGGCCAGCATTCCTGGCGGGCCCACCCTAGGCGATGGGCGGCGCGTGGACCTCGTCGCAGCGGTTCGCGACGGCACCATGACGGCCTTGCGAAACGTGCTGCCCATCGGCGGGGGCCTGTTCTTGGTGGTCCTGGTGTACCTGGCCTCGGTGTGCACGTGCATTGGCTGGATGGTGTCGGGGCCGTTCATGCTGCATGGCATGAACCGCTTCATGCTGTCGGTCGTGGACGGCAAGCCCGACTTCGGCGCCTTCACCGACGGCGTGACCGGCCCCGACCCCATGCGGGTCTTCCTCCACGGGTGGGGGGTGATCCTGCTGCTGATGCTGCTGCTCGTGCCCTCCATCTCGGTGTCCATCGTCGTCGAGCTCGCCCAGGAGCAAGGCATGGTGTCCTCGGCGCTGGGCCTCACCCTCTCCACGGTGGCGGGCCTCCTGTGGGCGGTCGTCATCGCACCGCTGACGTACGCCTCCTACGCGTGGGCCGACCGGGACCTCGGGGCCCTCGAGGCCTACACCGCGGCCTTCGCTGCGTTCCGTCCGAGCTGGGGCGCGCTCGCTGCCTTGGCGGTGGGACTGCAGGTGGCCTTCCTGCCGGGGGTCGTCATCGGGCCGTACATGGAGGCGCAGTCGCAAGCCATGGCGACCCTGCCCCCGGACCAGGCCCTGAGCGGCCTCGGTGCGCTGTTCGGCCTCCTCGGCCTGCTGTACGGCTACATGGCCGTGATGGGCGGCGTGACCATGTGCTGGACGCTGACGGCCTACCGCCAGGTGGTGCCGGCGCAAGATCTGGCTGCGTAGGCCGCAGTCAAGACCGGGTTGGCACCAACACGGGCACGTCGTCGTGGGCGGTGAAGTGGGCGATCGGGTCGGACACCGGTACGGGGGCGCCGAGCAGGTAGGGCTCGCCGTGCCCGACGCCGATGCTGGCGCCCCAGTAGCGGTCCCGGGCATCCCAGGCGGACAGCCCCAGCGGGCGGTTGATCAAGGTCGGGTCGCCGGTTCCGAACTGGCTCTCGTGGGCGGCCACCGCCCGGGCCTTCACCTCCACCACCGAGGAGATGTCGACCACCAGGTCGGGTCGGACCTCGTGGCGCTGGGGGTAGTGCAGGGTGCGTCGAGGACGCCAGGGGCCGCCCAGATCGGGTCGGTGCTGACGCAGGCCGGCGAGGAAGACCGCGCGACGGCACAGGGCGCCCGCTTCGGCGTGGTCGGGATGGCGGGCCTCGGTGTGGGGGGCGAGGAGCAGTCCGGGCCGGAGTGCCCGGATCTCAGCGACGAGCGCGTCGACCTGGACGTCGTCGTGGACGCGGATGCCGCCGTCGGGCAGGCCGAGGTTCCGTCGATCTGAAAGTCCGAGGATCTCGGCGGCGGTGGCGGCTTCTCGGGCGCGGACCTCCACGGTTCCGTTGGTGGCCAGCTCCCCTCGGGACAGGTCGACGACGACGGCGGACTGCCCCCGCTGGCCAGCCAGAGCGAGCCAGCCGCCGCAAGAGAGCTCTACGTCGTCGGGGTGGGCACCGATGGCCAGCAGGTCGATGTCGGTCACAGCATCACGTCCACGAGGATGGGGTCGAAGGGGCGGGCGGCGTCGAGGAGTCGCTGGACCAGGGGGGCGGGACCGATGCGCGCCCCGAACGTGGGCCAGGCGAGCACGCGCTCTTGGGGCGCGTCGTCGGGACAGAGCTGCGCGCGCAGGCGGTCGAGGCGGTCCGAGGTCACGTGGTCCTCACGGGCCAGGGTGCGTCGGTAGCGGTCGGACAGCTGCTGGGCCTTGTGCTCGAGGGAGGCGATGGTCTTGCGGACCGACTTGCCGAGGTTGGGGTCCATGGTGTCGGCCTCGTCGGCGAAAGCGACCAGCTCGTCGAGGCCCCTGCGGACGGCGTCGGCCACGGCCTTGGGGTCGGTGTGGCCTTCGGCGGCGGAGCCTAGCGCCACAAGCACCTCGTCGCGGGTGGCGCAGGCGGCGCTTGCGTCGAGGCCCAGCTGCCCGAGGAGCTTGGCGGCGGGGCCGTCGATCAGGCGGAAGTGGGCCCGGTGTGCGATCAGGGGCACGGGCAGGTCGAACAGGGGCCAGAGCGGCGGGAGCTGGGCGAGGTAGGCGAGCTCCCCAGGGCCGCCGACGTAGGCCGCGGTGGGCAGCCAGCTGTCCTGGAGGATGGGACGGAGCAAGGCCGAGGTGCTGTGGGGGGCAGACCGGAGCTCGGCGTCGGTGAGGGTCCGGTCGGTGCCGACGAGGCTCCACGGGGCACCCCTACCCCTACCGCTCTGACCCCGGTGGGCGCGGAAGCGAGGGCCGTCGATGCGGTCGGGGTGCACGAAGGAGAGGGGGGAGCCGGGCCGGATGTGCACGGGGACTCGGTCGCCGCGGGACGACAGGACGTCGGCGCGGGCGAGGAGGGCGTCGGCGATGGGGCTGGCCTGATCGATGGCTCGGGCGTGCACGGAAGCGGCGGCGGGCTGCAGCTCGGGGGCGGCGGCGTCGAGGAAGAGCAGGCCGTGGTCGGCGAAGAGCTGCTGCAGGACCGCGGTGAACGCCTGGGGGAAGGTGGCGTCGGCGTGGTGGCTGTCGCGGTGCATGGCCTCGACCTCGCCGGCGTGGGGCAGTCCGCCGAGGGCGTCGGTGAGCACATCGAGGGCGGCCTCGATGGAGGGGCCCAGCACCTGGTCGGCGACCCGGCAGCCGGCCCGGGACGGGTCGGCCTCCACGCTGGCGCGGAGCAGGCTCCCGTCGCTGGCGAGCAGGGTGGCGGACCGGATCTCGTCGACGTCGTGGTCTTCGTCTTGCACCCAGAAGACGGGGGCGCAGGGCACGCCGGTCTGGGCCTCCAGGGCGCGGGCGTTGGCGATGGCGGCCACGGCCTTGTGCAGGGTGTACAGCGGGCCGCCGAACAGGCCTGTCTGCTGTCCGGTCACCACGGCGACGCCCGAGGCGAGGGCGTCGAGGGAGCGCTGCTGGGCGTCGGAGCGGTTGGCCGCTGCGAGGTGTCCCAAGACGTCGGGGTGCGCGGACCGAGCCTGGGCGCGGGCGACGGCGTCGGCGCGTTGGGCCGGGTCTTGGACGTCGGGGAGCTCGGTCATGCCGAAGGGTCCTATGGAGCGGGGGCCGGGTTGGCAGGGGTGGCGACGATTTCAGACACCCCCCAGGCCTTGGGGCTTCACCCGAAGGGGTCACCGGGCTTCACCCGAAGGGGTCAGACCGGAAGGGGTGCGTTTTCGCCCACTCCTTCCGGTCTGACCCCCCCCTCAGCCTAGATCGCCTCCAGCTCCCAGGTCCCCGCTGCACCGATGTCGCTCGTCCAGGTGCCCACCGCCGAGCAGCCGGTGAACTCGTAGTCGCCCTCGACACACACCGCGCTCTTGCAGCCTGTCACGTTGCCCTCGGCATCCACCTCGGCATCTGCGCCCAGGTTCAGCCCGACGGCCTCGAAGGTGAGGGCGAGGGTGCCGTTCTTCTCCAGCACGCCGACGACCGCGCCCGCGTCGTCCCCTGCGAAGGACCCTTCGTGATCTCCGGCACAGGCCGTCAGCGCTTCGGAGACCTCGCCGCTGCACGCCGTCAGAAGCAGCACCCATCCAAGTCGCGTCATCGTTCCTCCCGGCCCCAGGATGCCCGGTGCGGCAGGTGCCTGTCACCCGCATTGCGCTCTGACTGCGGCTCGAGTGAGACAGTCGGGTCGCCGCAGACGTCCAGGAGGACGGGAGGTCGTGGTGGTGCGTTGGCAGGTCGCAGCGGTGTTCGTGGGGGTGTGCTTGGCGTGTGGAGGGGGCGGGGAGGTCCCCGACGGCGTTGCTGCCCCCGCGGACGACGCGGGAGCGCCAGGTGCGGTGGGCGTCGCCGAGGATGGGTGTGAGGGGGCGTCACGCCACGCGAGCCACCCCGACGGCCCCTCGGCCGTGTGGGTGCAGCCGATTCGGGCCACCTCCGAGGGGGGAAGCGAGCCCCTGGTGCCCCCGTACGACCAAGGCATGTCGATGACGTGGTGCGAGGTCGATGGCCGCCCGGTCGGACCTGTGGAGTTGGCCTTCGCTGCATGGCGGGTCCGCGGCGAGCTGCAGGGCGGCAGGCCGGTCGGACGCTGGTCCGGCGGCGAGCAGATCGGCGACGAGGCCATCGAGCTGTGGCACACCACCTTCGACAGCCATGGCTTGCAGCAGGGCGCGTTCCGCCGCGGGTGGGGCGTCGGCGACATGGGCAGCGACGTCGGGCAGTTCCTCGACGGCCACCCGTCCGGCGACTGGACGTTCGCGGGGGAGGGGGACACGACGGCGATGGCCTTCGAGCACGGGCTGGCGCAGGGGGCCTACGTGCGAGAGCACGGCATGGTGGAGCCGACGACCGTGGAGGGCAGCTTCGACAAGGGCCACAAGGTGGGGGTGTGGACGACCACGAAGGGCGACGAGGTGATCGACCGGGAGGACCACGGTTCCTGAAACGGTGACGATGCATGACGCGGCCCGCCGCGCCCTGGACGTTACCCCCGGCCCGACCTGCGGAGGACCGGAACCTGACTGCCCTGTTGCTGCTCGCATCGACCGCTCTGGCGGGCCCCCCGTCGTCGTCCTCCGGGGAGCTGCTGGCCCGGCTCGAGCGCCTCCGACACCCGGGTCGCGTGCTCTACGTGGCGGCCCACCCCGACGACGAGAACACCCGGCTCATCGCTTGGCTGGTGGGCGACCGCGGCCTCGACGTCACCTACCTGTCGCTGACCCGCGGCGGGGGCGGGCAGAACCTCATCGGCGGCGAACAGTCCGAGCTGCTGGGGGTGGTCCGCACCGGCGAGCTGCTCGCGGCACGGGGCATCGACGGCGGCAGCCAGCGCTTCACCCGCGCCCGGGACTTCGGGTACAGCAAGTCCGCGGAAGAGTCCCTGGCCATCTGGGGCCACGACGAAGTGCTGCGCGACGTGGTCCAGGTGGTCCGCGAGGTCCGTCCGGACATCGTGGTGACCCGCTTCGGCCCCGACGACAAGAGCCACGGACACCACGTGGCCTCCGCCCGTCTCGCGGGGGAGGCCATCGCCTTGGCCGCAGACCCCACCTTCGTCATCCCCGGCACCGAGCCGTGGGCGGTGTCGCTGGCCTGGCGCAACGAGAGCCACTGGCGCATCGACGACGACACGGACACCTCGGCCTGGCACCGGGTGGACGTCGGCACCTACGACCCGATGACCGGCCAGAGCTGGGGAGAAGTGGCGGCCCGGGCCCGCACGATGCACAAGTCCCAGGGCTTCGGCGCCTCGCCCCAGGTGGGGGAGCAGCTCGAGTACTTCACGGTCCTGAAGGGCATCCCTGAGGCGATGGCGTCGGCCGCCCCACCGGTGTCGGCCGACCCCTTTGGGTCGCTGCCGACCTCCTGGGCTCACCTGCCGGGAGGCGCCGCGGTCGACAAGGCCCTGGCCCGCGCCGCGAAGCGCTTCGACCCGGCCGACCCGTCAGCCTCCCTCGACGACTTGGCGCTGGTTCACGGGGCCCTCTCGGCGCTGGACCACCCGGGTGCCCATGCGGCGCTCGTGGACGTGGAGGCTTGGATGCAGGCCGCGGTGGGGCTGTGGGTCACGGCCCGTGCGAAGCGGGCAGAGGTGCGGCCGGGCGGCATGGTCTCCGTCGAGCTCGTCGTTCTCCAGCGTGCCCCGCGTCCCGACTCGGTTTCGGTGCCTAGCCTGAGTCTGGTTCTGGGGGCCGAGCCGGTCACGATGAAGGTCACCGGAGCGTTCGACTTCCAAGGACCGGTCGCGGATCTGTCCGTGTTCGTGGCGCCCCACGTTCCGTTTGCTTGGAGCGCGGACCTTCGCGTGACGGATGGGGAGGTCACCCGCCCCCACTGGCTCAGGGAGCCTCCCACCGCCGCCAGCTACACCATCCCCGAAGGCCCCGACCGCGTCGCCCCCGACACCGCGGCCCCCATGCAGGTCCGGGTCGACCTGGAGATCGCCGGCGTGCCCATGACGGTCCAGCGCCCGGTCACCTACGCCGTCACCGACCGGGTCCACGGCGAGCGGGTCCAGGCGGTCCACGTGCTGCCGCCCCTCACGGTCACCCCGTCCCGCAGCGCCCGACTCATCCCCATCGGCGAGGCCGCCGAGCTCACCGTCACGGTTCGCGCCCACGGCGACGGTCCGGCACAGGGCGCCGTGCGCTTCGTGCCCCCGGCCGGCGTGCACGTGGAGCCCAGCGAGGTCTCCGTCGCCCTCGAAGGCGGCGCCGCCACCGACATCCTGCTCCGGGTCGTGCCCATCGAAGACGGGGCTGCCCCCGATGGCCCCCTTCGCATCGAGATCGACGACGCTCCAGCGTGGCGGGTCGATGCCGTCGACCACCCCCACGTGGCTCGGCGCCCGGTCCTCCGCCCGGCCGAGGTCCGTGTGGTCCCGGTCGCCTTGGACCGCGGCGGCGTCGACCGCATCGCTTACGTGCAGGGCTCCGGCGACACCGTCGACCGTGCCCTCATCGACCTCGGCTACGAGGTGCAGGGCTTCGACCCGACGGCCCTGCGGGAGGCCCTCTCCACCGGCGGCCTCGAGGGCTACGACGCGGTCGTCTTCGGCATCCGGGCCTTCAACACCCACCCCGAGCTCCTGGAGCTGCTGCCCGGCGTGGAGGCGTGGGTCGCCGACGGGCACGTCGCCTTGGTCCAGTACAACACCAGCTCCCGCTGGACCGTGCTGCCGCCCATCGGTCCCGGTGCGGTCCAGATCGGCCGTGACCGGGTCACCGACGAGACCGCACCGGTCGCCTTCGTCGACCCCTCGGATCCGGTCGTCACCTTCCCGAATGTGCTCACCGACGCCGACCTCGACGGCTGGGTGCAGGAGCGCGGCCTGTACTTCGCGACCTCGTGGGGCGACGCCGCCCGGGGCGTGTTGGAGCTGGCCGACCCCGAAGAGGAGCCGACGACCGGTGCCTTGGTCGTCACGCCTCACGGCGACGGGGCCTTCGTGTACAGCGGCATCTCGTGGTTCCGGCAGCTGCCCCCGGGCGTGCCCGGCCCCGCCCGCCTGCTGGCCAACGTGCTGGCGCTCGCCGCCGACCGAGACGCCGAATGAGCGACCCCGAAGACGACCAGCTGGAGGAGGGCCCCCCGGTCCTCGGCTCGTGGCGCAACCTGTACGCCCTGGTGATCGGCGCGTTGTTCGCGCAGATCGTGGTCTACAGCCTGCTCACCTGGTGGCTCTCTTGAGCACCCTCGATCTGGTCGTCCTGGTGGTCACGGTGCTGTCCATCGCCGGCTACGGCGTGTGGAAGACCGCCCGGGGACAGACCGCCAAGAGCTACCTCAAGGGCGAGGGGCTGGCGTGGCCGACCATCGGCCTGTCGATCATGGCGACCCAGGCCAGCGCCATCACCTTCCTCTCGGTGCCGGGCCTCGCCTACGAAGACGGCCTGCGCTTCGTGCAGTTCTACTTCGGCCTGCCCCTGGCGATGGTCGTGATCTGCGTGGTCTTCGTGCCGATCTACTACCGGCTCGGGGTCTACACGGCCTACGAGTACCTGGAGCAGCGCTTCGACGTGCGGGTCCGGGTGTTCGCGGCGTTGCTCTTCCTCATCGGCCGCGGCCTGGCTGCGGGCATCTCGATCTATGCGCCGGCCATCGTGCTCTCGGCGGTGCTCGGCTGGCCCCTGCACCTGATGAACCTGCTCATCGGGCTGGTGGTCATCGCGTACACGGTCTCCGGTGGCGCCAAGGCCGTCAGCCAGACCCAGAAGCAGCAGATGGTCGTCATCCTGTCCGGCATGTTCGCGGCGGCAGTGGTGATGTGGATGTCGTTGCCCGTGGACGTCGGACTGCCCGAGGTCGCCCGGCTCTCCGGGGCCTTGGGTCGGGTCAACATCATCGACACCAGCCTCGACCCCAACTCCCGCTACACGCTGTGGTCGGGGCTGACCGGGGGCTTCTTCCTGGCCCTGTCGTACTTCGGCACCGACCAGAGCCAGGTGCAGCGCTACCTCGGGGGCGCGAGCCTCACGGAGAGCCGCCTCGGCCTGTTGTTCAACGGGCTGCTGAAGATCCCGATGCAGATGGTCATCCTGTGCATCGGCCTGCTGGTGTTCTCCTTCTACGTCTTCGAGCGGCCCCCGCTGCTGTTCAACGACGCCCTGCAGGCCCAGGCCATGGCCTCGGACGCCTCCGAGCAGCTGGAGACCTTGGATGCGACGTACGGCGAGGCCCATGCGGCCCGTCGGGACGCGGCGGTCGCCTTCCTGGGTGGTGACGAGGGGGCCCGGGAGGCGCTGACCGCGGCCCAGGCCGACATGGACGCGGCACGGACCGACGCGAAGGCTGTCATCCACGACACGCTGCCCCGCGCCGAGACCAAAGACGCCGACTACATCTTCATCCGCTTCGTGCTGAAGAAGCTGCCCAGCGGCCTCGTTGGGTTGCTGGTGGCGTCGATCTTGATGGCGGCCATGAGCAGCACCGCGAGCGAGCTGGCCTCCCTGGGCAGCACCAGCGTGGTGGACGGCTACCAGCGGCTGTTCCGCCCGGAGGCGACCGATGCCCAGCTGGTCCGCGCCAGCCGCATCATGACCGTGGTGTTCGGGCTGCTGGCCGTGGCCTTCGCCACCTTCGCCACCCAGCTCGACAACCTCATCGAGGCCGTGAACATCCTCGGCTCGCTGTTCTACGGCGTGAGCCTCGGGCTGTTCCTGGTGGCGTTCTTCTTCAAGCGGGTGAAAGGCACCGCGGTGCTGGCCGCGGGACTCGTCTCCCAAGTAGGGGTCATCGCCCTGTTCTTCACCAGCGACATCGGCTTTCTCTGGTTCAACTTCATCGGCTGCGCATGGGTGGTGCTGGGCTCTCTCGGGGTCCAGGGGCTGCTGAGCGTGCTCTCATCGAGGAACTCCACATGATCTCAGTGCTCTGCTTCGCGCTCTCCCTCTCCACGCCCGCCCTGGCCCAAGACTTGGAGCTCCCGGTGATGTCCCCGCGGGCCACCGTGAGCCAGCAGGTCGGCACCGTGACGGTCACCGTGGACTACAGCAGCCCCGGCAAGCGGGACCGCACCATCTTCGGCGAGCTGGTCCCGTGGGGCGAGCTGTGGCGGACCGGCGCCAACGCGCCGACCACCCTGATGGTCGATGGCGACGTGATGGTGGGGGGCAAGGCCCTCGCCGAGGGCACCTACAGCGTGTTCACGAAGCCGGGAGACACGGGCTGGTCCTGGATGATCAACAGCGACCCCACGGCACGCACCGGCAGCTACGACGCCGCCAACGACGTCGTGATGATGGACCTGAAGCCCATGGAGGGCACCGACCGTGAGCGCCTCACCTTCCTCTTCGAGGACACCAGCGACGACGGCACCAGCCTGGTGCTGGAGTGGGCCGGTACCCGGGTGGCGCTCCCGATCTCCGTCGACTCCCACGCCCGAGGCAACGCCGCCATCGAGAACTTCGAGGGCGACGCGATGGGCTCCTTCGTGAGCGCGGCCCGCTTCAAGGGAGAGCAGGGCCAGACCGACGAGGCCCTGCGCCTGGTCGACACGGCCCTCGCCATCGAGGAGCACTGGTACGCGATGTGGGCCAAGGCGGAGATCCTGCACGGGGCCGAGCGCCACAAGGAGGCCATGAAGGTGGCGAAGTCGACGATGAAGCTTGGCGAGGCCGCCGAAAGCTTCTTCTACAAGAGCCGCGTCGAGAACGCGCTGGCGACCTGGCCCAAGAAGTAGGGCGACGGGAGATGGGCTACCCTCCGCAGCGATGGAGGAGGGCCCATGGCGGATCTCGCCCCCGGAGACGTGCTGGCCGAGCGGTTCGAGGTGATCGGCACCCTGGGCCGCGGCGGCATGGCCACCGTGTACCTGGCCCACGATCGCGTTCGTGACGACAACGTCGCGGTGAAGGTGCTCCACGACCACCTCGCCCACGACCCGTCGATGCGTCGGCGGTTGCGTCGGGAGGTGCACGCCGCCAGCCTCGTTCGCCACGAGGCCGCCCTCGTCGCCTACGACCTTCATGCGATCGGCGACACCCTCGCGCTGTCGATGCCCTTCCACGGCGGCGCCACCCTCACCGAGCACGTCCGGATCCATGGCGCACTCGACGAGGCCGAGGTCCGCGTCCTCGGCGCGCGCATCGCGGGAGCCCTCTCCGACGCCCATCGTCAGGGGGTCCTGCACCGGGACGTCACCCCCAACAACGTGATGCTCGACACCGCCGCCGACGCCGTGCTCACCGACTTCGGACTCGCCCGCACCCAGGACGACCACACGGCGACGGCCACCTCGGTGATGGGGACCCCTGGGTACGCCGGGCCGGAGATCTACCAGGGCCAACGCACCGACCCTCGCTCCGACCTGTACAGCCTCGGCGCGGTGCTCTACTTCGCTGCGACGGGCCGCTCGCCCTTCGGAACGGGTGCTCCGGCGGCCATCCTGCAGGCCCAGATGTCGGGGGCGCCCGAGTCCCTGAAGGCCCTTCGTCCAGACCTTCCCGATGATTTGGTCGCCACCGTGGATGCGCTGCTGCAGCGGGACCCAGAGCGTCGCCCGCCCGGGGCCGACGAGGTGGCGCGGGCCTTGGTGGCGCGCCGGGCCGTGGTGCACCCCGAGGTGCCGGACACCTGGAACGCCGAGGACGAGCCGCTCCTCCCCACCAGCCAGCCTCTGGCGCTCCCGGTGCCCGCCGAGCTGCCCCACGGCGAGTGGGAGGTGGTGCTCCAGGGACGCAAGGGCTGCGACGCCCAGGGCTTGGCCGACCACGTCGGGCGGGTGTTCGAGCTGCCGGCGGGCGCCCTCGAGGTCACCCGGCCCATGCGGACCCGGTCGAAGAAGTTCGTGCTCACCCGCGCCACCGACAAGGCCACGGCCGTTCGCCTGGCCGAGGCCGCGAAGGTCGCCGGCTACCGGGCCAAGGTCTTCGATGGCAGCCCCCCGAGCATCCTGCAGCGGTTCGCCTCGCTGCTGCCGCTCCTCATCCCCATGCTGTGGGTCGCCTTCCCGTTCTACACGCTGCCGACCCTGGGCCTGGAGACGGCGCTCGTGCTCTCCATCGGCGCCACCATCTTGATCTCGGGGCTCACCAGCGCCTTCGTCGTGAAGCGACCGGACGACGACCTCGCGCTGGCGCTCACCGGTGACATCACGAACCACCTCGTCGGCGCCGGGGGGGCCCACGAGGACGACCTGGACGACTTCATCGACGGCCTGGGCTTGCCGAACTTCCTACAGGAGATCGCCCACGAGGTCGCATCGGACGTCGACATCCGGACCTTCGCGGAGAACCTGCGCGGCGGATTCTCCGGCCGGCGGTCCGTGCGGGCCTCCCAGGCCCAAGGAGGAGCCCGCCCCGCCCAGCGTGCCACGTCCACGCAGCCAGGGTCTCCCGCAGCCGCACCGGAGGCCCCCCAGCGGACTCCCAGCCGCGCCGAGGGTCTCCGTGGCCGCGCCCTCGGCAACCTCGACGTGCTGGTGGCGAGCCTCGAGGAGGCCGGGGAGCGCCTCCCGGATCTGGCCCGGGGCGACCTCTCCCGCACCGCTGCTTCCTTGAGGGAGCACGCCGTCGACTTGTCCCGCACCGCCGTGGGGCTGGAGGCCGCCCTGGCGTCCACGCCAGAGGCCGAGGACGTGTCCTGGGTCCATGGCCGCATCACCCGGCTGGAGACCCTGGGTCGGACGGGGGAGGCGGTGGACGAGGCCGAGCTCGAGCGTCTCCACGCAGCGTTGCGAAGCGCCGACGAAGCCGCCAGCGCCAGAGACGACCTGGAGTCGCGTCTGACCTCGGCCCTGGCCCAGCTGCTGGAGATCAGCGCCGTCGCCACCCGTGCCCACGCCGACCTGCACGGCCCAGCCGACGTGCCCACCACGGCCCGTGGCCTGCGGGAGCAGCTGGATCAGCAGGTGAACGCGGTGGATGCGATGCGCCGAGAGATGGGGCGACGGCAGCAGGCGGCCCAAGCGGCCCGGGCCGTGAAGCGCTGACGCGGGCAGGCACGGGGGTTGCAAAGTCCCAACGCACCCAGAGGGCGAAGCCCCGTTTGGCCCCATTCCTGGTGGCCAAATGGGCCCCCTCGCACACACCTTGTGTCAGAACGACCGCTCGTCCTGACCCAGGAGGACCCCATGGAAAGCACCGTCACCTTGACCGAGGGCATGGCCTTCGACGCCGCCATCGGCGAGCACCACTTCATGATCGACGCGAAGCCCGAGGTCGGCGGCATGGACAAGGGGCCGCCTCCGAAGGAGCTGATGCTCACGGCCTTGGCGGGCTGTGCCTCGATGGATGTGGTCTCCATCCTGCGGAAGATGCGCGTCCCCCCTGAGACGTTCGCGGTGTCGGCCTCGGCGGATCTGACCGATACGCACCCGAAGACCTTCGTGAACATGGCCGTGAAGGTGGTGGCGACGGGGGACGTTCCCCCGGCGAAGCTGTGGAAGGCGGTGGCGCTCTCCCGCGACAGCTACTGCGGCGTGGCCGCGATGCTGCGAGGTCACGGGCCCATCCACTACGTGGTGGAGCTCAACGGCGCGGAGGTGCCCGAGCCGAGCTGAGCCCTTCATTGCTGCGGGGCGCGTGCCGAGAGGGGGGGGTGACTGACGACCACCCGATCGATCCCGCCACCTTGGTTCGCCTGCTTCGGTACAGCGCGATCCTTCCGACGTCGCTGGGGCTCCTCGGAGCGCTCGCGCTGGGCCACTTGTGGATGGCGACGCTCTCGACGGGGGCCCTGCTCGTCATGGTTGCCGCCGATCGGTGGATGGCCTGGCGGCCGTCGGACGCCTTGGTGGTGACCACGCTGATGGGGTTGACCATCGTGCTGGCGCTGATCCCCGCCTACGGCGGCTTGAAGGGCCCACTCATGGTGGGGCTCCTGTCCCCCGTCCTCTTCGCGGGCAGCACCCGCAGCCGCTGGTTCGGACCCGTGGTGCTGGGGATCGCCACGTCGGCCGTCGGGGTGGCCTACCTCGCCGAGATGGCCGGACTGCACGGGTCGAGCATGGCCACGCCGGAGATCTGGGCGGCAGTGTTGCTGGCCATCCTGTGGACCGGTGGCGTGTTCTCTGCTCGCACGATTGGTCGGCAGCGGGATCTCGCAGATCACGCCCGTCAACAGGAGCAACTCGCCCGCGAGGCCCTGGAGCAGCGGAACGAGGAGCTGGCCCGTCGGATGGAGGCGGAGGTCGAGCTCCAGCAGGCATTGGAGCAGGCCGAGCAGGCCTCTCGGGCCAAGAGCGACTTCCTCGCCAACATGAGCCACGAGCTGCGCACGCCCCTGAACGCCATCATTGGCTATGCCGAGATGCTCCGAGAAGACCCGTCGGATCCAGAGGGGGCTGGTCTGCGACCTCGGCCGCATCGAGCGCTCGGGCCGGCACCTCCTGGCGCTCATCAACGATGTGCTGGATCTGTCGAAGATCGAAGCGGGGCGGATGGAGCTGCACCCCGAGACCCTTCGGCTGGACGAGCTCCTCGCGGAAGTCGTGGGCCACGTGCGGCCGATGATGGACGCTGGCGGCAACGACTTCGTGGTGCACGACCTGTCCGGTGTGCAAGAGGTCGTGGCGGATCGCGTCCGGGTGAAGCAGGTGTTGCTGAACATGCTGTCGAACGCGGCGAAGTTCACGGAAGGCGGCCGCGTCGACCTGTCGGTGTCGAACGACGTGCGCGACGGCCGCGAGGTGTTGGTCTTCGACACCACCGACACGGGCATCGGCATCGGGGCGGCAGAGATGGCGAAGCTCTTCCGGCCGTTCGTGCAGGGAGAGCGGCGCCCCGGGGCCCAGACCGAAGGCACCGGCCTCGGGTTGGTGTTGTCCCGCCGCTTCGCGGAGATGATGGGGGGCCAGGTGCGCGCCGCCAGCGAGCCCGAGGTCGGGAGCACCTTCACGTTCGAGCTACCCATGCGGCCCGCCGAGCTTCAGCTGGACGACGGGATGTGGCACCGCGTGCAGGAGGCGCAGGCCCGCGGTCGGCCGGTGGCGCTGTGTGTCGCCGAGAGCGAGCAAGAGATCGACGTGTTGGGCCGTCGCCTCGGCCAGGAGGGGATTCTCGCCGTGCCGTGCCGAGACGGCCAGCAAGCCCTCGCCCTCGTCCGACGCCTGCGACCCGAGCTGCTGTTCGCGGACGTCCGCGCCCATGGGATCGACGGGCGCGACCTGCTGTGGCAGGTTCGGGAGGACCCAACGCTCTTGGACGTGGCCGTGGTGCTGTGCAGCTCGGGGGGATCCCTCAGCCTGCCGTCTGTTCCTCGGGTGGCCACGCTGCGCAAGCCGGTGGAGAGCGTGGCCTTGCAGGGGGTGGTTCGCCTCCTTCTGCAAGGGGCGCATCCCGCCCGACAGGCGGGATGATCAATCCAGCGGCGGGTGGGGCCAGGCGCCGTCTCGGTCCTGGAACGACAGGATCTTCGGGTTCACGATGCGTCCGTCGCGGATCTCGATGCTGCGACGGATGGTGCCGTCGGCGTCCCAGGCGTCGGGGCCGCCCATCACCACGGGGATGAAGGGGAGCAGCGCCTCGCTGATGGTCTGGGTCGCGGAGTTCCACAGGTACGACGGCGTGTGGTCCACCGCGTAGTACAGGCAGTTGTCGCCGACCGTGAACGCGGGGTCTGCGAAGCTCGTGGGCTTGGCGAAGTGGAAGCCCATGCCCTCGTCGCAGGACACGTCGATGATGAGGGTGCCGCGCCGCAGCTCGGGCAGTTGCCCCTCGCCGACGTACATCATCGGGGCATCGGTGTTCTGCAGGGCGCAGTTCACGATGATGTCGAAGTGGCCGAGGGCTTTGGCCATGGGCATGTCGCCGCTCTCCAGCTCCACATGGCAGGTGGTGCCATCGCCGGTGCGGCCGTACTTCCAGTGCTTCACCCGCGGGATGGGCTGACCGACCGTGTGGCCGGGACGCTGGGTGAACAGGGTGACGTCGTGGACGCCGAGGCCCTGCAGGGCGTGGATGGCGCCGCGGCCCACCGAGCCAAAGCCGATGACACAGGCCTTGATGTGGTCGCCGTAGTGTCCCGTGATGCCGCGCAGCTGCATGGCGTGCAGCACCCCGGCGTAGCCGGCGATCTCGTTGTTCTGGTGGAACACGTGCAGGTCCCACTGCTCGCCCCGCCACAGGTGCATCGCCTCCCAGGCGATCATGGTGAGCTTCTTGTCGATGCCGAGCTGCGTGATGGCGGGGCCCTGCACGCAGTGGGGCCAGCCCCACAGGATCTGACCTTCCCGGAAGGACTCGAAGTCCTTGGTGGTGGGCTTGGGCATCAGGATGACGTCGGAGCGGTCGAAGAGCTCGTCGCGACGCACCACGCCGCCGACCCGCTCCTGGAGCCAGGCGTCGTCGTGGCCGAAGCGATCCGCGTAGCCGGACTCGAAGAGCATGCGGGCGCGCAGGGCCTCGTCGATCCGATCGAGGTGGTCGGGGTGGATGGGGGCCCGCTTCTCGTTCTCTTTGCGGGCGTGTCCGATCACGCCCATGGTCAGCGCCGACATGCTTCCTCCTGGGGGGTGGTCGGGTAACCCGTCGCTGCGAGCGCCCCCGGCTGCAAGGTCCCTTCCCGCGGGCCCGTACGTCGTGGACCGGAGGTGTGGTGTGGCTCGATCCGACGAGGTGGTGGTGTCGCCGATGAGCGGCTTTGCAGCGTGGGGCGGCGCGGCGATGCTGGCGGTGACCAGCCTGGCGCTGGTGGGGGCCTTCCTGGCCGAGGCCTTGCCGCTGTGGAGCGGTCCCCTGGGTGCCGTGGCCTTGGTGGTGGCGTTCTTGCTGTGGCGGGGCACCCTGGTGGTGCAGCCGAACCGGGCCGTGGTGCTGGTGTTCTTCGGCCGCTACGTCGGCACCGTGCGGGAGCCGGGCTTCTTCTGGGTGAACCCCCTCACGACGAAGACGGAGATCTCCTTGCGGGCCCGGAACATGGGCAGCGACAAGGTCAAGGTGAACGACCGGGACGGCAACCCGGTGGTGATCGGTGCGGTCACCGTGTGGCGGGTCGGGGACACGGCCCAGGCCAGCTTCGATGTGGACGATCTGGTGGCCTACGTCGATGTGCAGATCGAAGCCGCGGTCCGAGAGCTGGCCCAGGCCCATCCTTATGACGGGGCGGACGGCGAGGTCTCCTTGCGGTCCGACACTCAGCAGGTGGCGGCGGAGCTCCTGGCTGCGCTGCAGGACCGGCTGAACCGCGCGGGCGTCGAGGTGATGGAGGCCCGCATCAGCCACCTCGCGTACGCCCCTGAGATCGCGGGGGCCATGCTGCAGCGCCAGCAGGCGAGCGCGGTGGTGGCGGCCCGCCGGTTGATCGTGGAGGGGGCCGTGGGCATGGTGGAGCACGCGCTCCACGACCTGTCCGAGCGGGATGTGGTCGAGCTGTCCAACGCCGATCGGGGGCGTCTCGTGGGCAACCTCTTGGTGGTGCTGTGTGGGCAGGCCCCCGCTCAGCCCGTGTTGTCCACGGGGCTCTGAGGGGTCAGTACGGGCCGCCGCCGAACACGGTGCCTTCGATGGTGGCGGCGAAGGGCTCGCCGGGCACGCCGCTGTAGGTCTCGATGACCAGCTCGCCGTCCCAGATGCTCCCTACGATGACGGCCTCCTCGCTCACGAGGAAGTCGACATCGGCGACGATGGCTGCGTAGGGGGAGCCGTTCAGGGGGATGCGGGCACCCTCGAACAGATCGTCGGCGTAGACCTCCACAGCGGCGTAGCGGACGGTGTCGCCGTCGAGCAGCGCAATGCCCGCGATGGTGGCGACGCCGTACGACTCCCCAGCGATGGCTCCGCCGAACAGGTCGAAGGCCTCGGTGTCGATGGTGCCCGTGAGGCGCGAGGCGCCTTCAGAGAGCGGGTCTGGGGAGTCGAGGTTGCCCCACGGCGTGGTGATGGTCAACGTCATGTCGCCGCTCTCGATGAGGCAGATGCCTTCCCGCAGCGGAATGTCGAAGGTAGGGCTCTCGGCGGCCATGGCGGCCTCGAGCTCGGCACGGCGTCCGGTGATGAACGCGCGGAGGTACTCGAGCTCGGCCTCCTGGCGGCCGCCGTCGTCGAGGGCGTAGGGAGCGGTCAGCTCGACCATCCGGTCGATCTCGGCCAGCAAGGCGTCCTCGTCCCAGACGGTGTCCAGGAGCTCCTGCAGGGTGTCGAGGTAGCGCTGGCGCTGGGCCGGGATGTCCCACAAGCGACGGGTCAGCGCGGTGTTGTTCAGCGTGACCAGGGTGGTGTCCGAGCCGAAGGCGCTCGTCTGCCAGAAGATGGCATCGATGCCCCAGGGCAGGAAGACGAGCTGGTCGCTGTTCTCCGGCTTGTAGATGTAGAAGTTGTTGGTGTTGCCGGCGTAGCCATCGACGTGGGCGACCAGCACCTCCATGGCCCAGAAGCGCATGAAGGCGTCGACGTCGAGCACCTCGTCGAGGGCATCGAGCATGGCGTCGTCGTCGACGATCTCCAGGGCTGCGGTGACCTGGAGGATGGGCAGACGGGCGGGGTCGGTGCTGTTGGTGTCCGCCTCGAAGGTATTGGTCCAGCCCGCGCGGAAATCCGACAAGGTGCCCTCGTACAGGTCGCCGTCGTCGTCGCCGTCGAAGGCCCAGTCGAGGAAGTCCTTCTTGAGGGGCTCGACGTTGACGTAGATGCCGAGGGGGTCCTCGTTGGCCGACAACGTGGCGAAGTTGCAGCGAGGGGCGGGGATCCCGGCGTCGCGGAACAGCTGGTAGCCGAGGCACTGCTTCACGTAGGTGCCGTCCGAGATGCTGTTGTTGAGCGTCATTCGCCCCAGCCCATTCCAGGTCTGTTCGTCGACGTACTTGTCGAAGTCGACCTTGAGGGAGGGCTTTTCGGTGCTCAGCGAGCCGATGAGGCCCTTCTTGCGGACGGCAGACTCGGCGACCATCTCCCCGTCGACCTCGACGTCCGCCGGGTACCAGTTGAACGGGCCGGACCACGGGGCATCCAGGCAGTCTTCGCCCTCGAGCAGGTCGAAGATGTGGTTGGTCTCGAGGGAGAGGGCCTCGGCGTCGTCGATGTCGATGGTGATGTCGACCACCACGACGTGGTCGGGGTCGTAGAGGGCCTCTGCGGCGGCGATGGCCGGGTCGGGGGGCGCGGTGCCTGTGTCGGTGTCGGTGTCGGTGTCGGTGTCCACATCGGTGTCGGTGTCGGTGTCCGAGTCGGTGTCGGTGTCGGTGTCGGTGTCGCCGTCGGTGGGGGTCTTGTCCCCGCCGTCGTCGCCACTGCACGCCAACAACGTCCCCGCCAGCACCAAGGGCAACCACTTCATGCACACCTCCGACAGCTTGGACCCACGACCTCGCGATCGGGGAAACGCTCGGTCCATCAAAACATTGGATCGGGGTCGGGTGAGAAGAATCGCCGGGTTCGTCGGTCCCGTGGGGGACAGGTGCAGCTGGTAGCCTCCGCGCGGGAGGTTCGATGGCTTCATCCGACGACGGTGTGACCCGCAGGGGGGTGCTCCAAGGCACCGTGGTGGCCGGCGCGGTGCTGGCGGCCGGCGGCTTGGCGGCCACGGCCCAGGCGGCGAGCCAGGTCACCGTGCCCCAGTACGTGCTCCGACGTCTCGAGGAGCTCGGCTGCGAGGTGCTCTTCGGGGTGCCCGGCGCCACCTGCGACCCCTTGTTCCACGCGGCCCACGAGGGCGGCGAGCTGGAGGTGCTCACCACCGCCAGCGATCTGAACGCCGGCTACGCGGCCGACGGCTACGCGCGGACGAAAGGGCTGGCGGCGGTGTCGGTGACCTACGGCGTGGGCACGATGGCCATCCTCTCGGTGATCGCCGGGGCCTACGCCGAACGCAGCCCCATCGTGGTGATCAACGGGGGGCCGTCGGGCAAGGACCTGAAGCTGGAGGAGGAGCACGGCAGCCTGTTCAGCCACTCGAGTGGGCACCTGGGGGTCGACGAGAAGCTGTTCCGTGAGGTCACGGCGGCCGCTGAGCGGGTCGACACAGTGAGCGACGTGCCCGAGGTCGTCGACCGGGTCCTGACCGCTGCGCTGGTCGAGAAACGTCCGGTGTACTTGGAGATCGCCAAGCACCTGTGGTGGGCCTCTTGCCCGGCACCGGTGGGCAAGCTGACGACGGTCCCGCCGGTCACGCCGATGGACGTGCCGTCGGCCAAGTACGTCTTGGATGAGCTGCAGGGGGCAGACCAGCCACTGGTCCTGCTGGGGGCGGAGCTGGCGCGCTTCGGGCTGCAGGCGGAGGCCGAGGCCTTCGTCACCGTCTCAGGGCTTCCCTGGGCGACCACGCTGCTGGGCAAGGGGGTGCTGTCGGAGTCCGTCGCCGGCTTCCAGGGGGTCTACGTCGGAAAACGCTCGCTGCCGTCCTGCAAGGCTGCGGTGGAGGGGTCCGATGGGCTGCTGATGCTCGGGTGCGTGATGGGCCGGCAGCTGCGCACCCTGGCCACGGAAGCCGGGCCGGGGGCGCGACTCCGGGTCAACCAAGGACTGGCGCGCTCCTCCGAGGGCACCTCGCCGGTCAGCCTCCGTGGGGTGCTGGACCACCTCCAGCGCAATCCCCTGTCGCCCAAGGGTGCGCCGACGACCGTGGAGGACAACTACGTTGCGCGACGTGCGGGGCTGAGCGCCAAGGCCGGGCGCGAAGAGCCCGGACTGACCTACGACGATGCGCTGGCCGAGGTCGCGGGGGTCGTCGAGGCCCGACGGGACGAGCTGCTGCTGCTGTCGGACACCAGCTTGTCGATGTACCCGGCCGCCGACATCGCCGTGGGGCAGGGGGGCTACCTGTGCAACGGCGTGTGGAACGCCATCGGCTTCTCGGTGCCCGCCGCCATCGGGGTCGCGAAGGGAAGCGGCCGTCGGCCGGTGGTCGTGTGTGGGGATGGGGGCTTCCAGATGACGGCCCAGGCGCTGTCGACCCTGGCACGGCGCGGTCTGCCTGCGGTCGTGTTGGTGCTGGACAACGGGGTGTACGGCATCGAGCAGTGGCTGCTGGACCCCAAGTGGCACGGAAGTGGGGGAGAGCCGAGGGACTACCTCGCCCTTCCTAGGTGGCAGTACGCCGACCTGGCCCGTGCCATGGGGGTGAGCTTCGCTCGAGGCGCGGCCACCGTCGACGCCCTGCGGGACGCCTTGTCGGGGGCCATGGCCCAGCCGGGGCCGGCCCTCATCCAGGTGGCGGTGCGGCCTCACGACCTGCCGTCGGAGGTGCGGGCATGAGCGGCCCGAACCGTCGGATGGTGCTGGGCGGCCTGCTGGCGAGCTTGGGGGTGGGGACCCGCGCCTGGGCCGAGGGCCCTGCGGAGCTGCCGCTGCTGACCGGCCGCATGCGCGTGCCGCCCGACTTCGCGCGGCTGCATGCCCAGCCCCACCTCGTGGGGGTGCGGCCCCATCGGGTGGGGGGTGTGCGGCTGGAGCTGGATCCGGTGGGGCTCGAGGGACCCGGCGGCGTGCGTCGGGTTGTGCACAACTACGGCCACGGGGCAGCGGGCATCACCCTGGCCTTCGGCTGCGCAGCGGCGGCGTCGGGTCTGGTGGAGAAGGCGCTGGCCTCGCTGGGGCCCGATGACACCCGCGGCGTGGCGGTAGTGGGCGCGGGCATCGTGGGGCTGACGACCGCGGCGGAGCTGAAGCGGCGGCACCCGGAGCTGCCCGTGACGGTGTACGCAGCGGAGACCGACGTCACCAAGACGACGTCGTGGGTGGCTGGGGGCCAGTTCGAGCCGTCGGGGGTGTGGCGGGAGTACCTCAAGCAGGGTCGGCTCGACGAGCTGTACGCCCTGCTCACCGACAGCGATGCCCGCATCCGCGAGCTGGTGCGTTCCGACGTCGGTGGGGAGCCCTACGGCATCGCCCGCCGCGACAACTTCACCCTCGACCAGGACCAGCCGGCGGTCCAGGACCACACCCCGGACGGCATCATCGCGGACCCGGTGGTGGGCAAGCTGCCGTTCCCTGGGCTCTCCGGAGTGGGGCGGCACTACACGACCTGGCTGGTGAACCCAACGATCTTGCTGCCGCAGCTGGTTCGGGAGCTGACCGCCCAAGGCGTGGGCTTCGTGCAGCGGCGCTTCGGGTCGATGGCGGAGCTGGCCCAGCTCCCGGAGGCCGTGATCGTGAACGCCGTCGGCTACGGGGCCAAGTCGCTGTGGGGCGACGAGGGCATGGTGGCCTTCCGGGGGCACCTGGTGCGCCTCGAGCGCCACGACCCGGCCCTCGACTGGTTCTTCGGCGGGGGCTGCGAGAACGGCGTGTCGGCCTACATCTTCTGCCGTCAGCACGACGTGGTGGTGGGCGGAACCTACGTCTACCAGGACGAGCGAACGAGCATCGAGGCCGAGGACGCGCCGGTGTTCGAGCAGGTGCTGGCCAACGGGAAGAAGGTGTTCGCGGGGGATGTGGGGGCGTGCCGGCGGCCGGTGACCCAGTAGGTCCTTCGCACCCGTTCAGTGGGCGGGGTGGGTGTAGGCCTCGGGGAAGTCCGTGGTCGGGTCAGCACAGAGCGCCTGCTGCACCTCGACGAAGCGGTCGTGGGCGACACAGGCGTCGGCGCAGTCCCGGGGAACGTCGGAGAGGGAGCACGCGATGCTCTGCAGACGCTGCTCTGTGATCGCCCCGCCCGACCGCACGGCCTGCAGGTCGAGGTAGTGTTCGGTCATCGCCTTGGCGTAGGGCCGTGAGCGTTGGCTGAGGTCGTGTCGGTAGCCGGCGGCCGCGACCCCCAACGCGAACAGGCGCTGCATCGTCGGCATCTGCGATACGAGTGCCCGCTCAGACCGTTTCTCGTCCATCAGGGCTCCGGCCTCGGCTCGCTCACTCGAGCGAATCCCACCTTCCGCCAAGACCTCGAGTTCGTTGTCGATCTCGAGGTGTCGAGCTGGCTCGGCCAAGCGCCGCACGCGCTCCTGGAAGGACGTGTGGCTCACCAGGTCCAGCCGAGCCGAGACCATGTCGCGACGGGCGGGGCGGACGGGAGGGCGCGTCGGCGGTTCCGCTTCCTCTGCGGCGGGGCCGGACTGGGCTGGCCGGTTGGACCGAGGTGTCGTGGATTCTGCTTCTTCCGCCGGTGAGAGCGACGAGGACGGAAGCCACCACCATCCGAGGCCCGCGACGAGAACGAGGAGCACGAGCCAGGCAGCGGTGCGCCCTACTCGCATCCCAACTCCAGCCCGATCGGCAGCGGCATGTCGACAATCCCAAGCGCCGGCACGTCCACTGCCAGCTGGAAGCGCGCCCCGCTCAGGTTCTCTTCGATGTATCCGCGCATGATGATGTCGTTGTCTGGGACTGGTGCATCACTCCACTGTCCGTCTCCTGGCACATGGACCGAGTACCCGCCGAACACAGAGTGCGGTTCATGGGAGGTTTCGGGTGGCTGGCTGGAGTCGATCAGCCGAAGCTCCACACGGACCTCAGTGTCGTAGTTCGCAGTGAAGCGGGGAAGCATGGTGGCGATTCGGTTCACCTCCCCGGAGGGGAAGGCCCACTCCTCACCAGAAGCCCAAATGCAAGGTGTCTCATCAATGCCCGGCGCCCAGCGAAACGGAGCGCCGGCGTTTTCGTAGGACCCTGGCGCCCACATCTCATAGTTGGGTGTCGTCGTGTAGCCCTGTCCTGACCACGCAGCCCAGACCGGCATCCACTGGTGACTATAGACCACCGAAAAGGACCCTGCTCCATGGACCCTACGTAGGAAGTCCGAGTCACCCATGGGAAGCTCGACGCGACCGCGCTGCGCACCGGTGCGGTGGAAGAGCTCCGCGTCGACTTCGGCTGCGCGGTGGCTGGGACCGGTTGAGATCGCCACCGCCCCGTTGGGGAACATGATGCTGTGGAACACCAATGCGCCGAGCGCCGAGCCTTGCGTGGCCGCCTCTTGGTTGTATGTGGCGGCTTGATCGGGGTGGCCTGCCCCGAGGACGTGCATCAGCTCGTGCATCACGAGCTCTGTCTCGCTCCGGAATACGTCGTCGTCGTCGAACTCTCGTTCTGATGGGTATTTGTCACTGAACGGAAGCAAGTAGTCCTGCTCGCCCTGCTGCTGCCCGGTGACTCTGTTGACTCGAACGGCCCACGAGGTGTCTTCGCTGTAGCCATTGCCTGTGTCGCCTGGCTCCGGTTCGCCGTAGTACACGATGCGATCGATCGGGGCGAAGCCAGGCGTGATTCCCTCCCAGCTCTGGTCAGCGTTCGGATCCGCATTTGCGTTGAAGCGAAACGTGAGGGCCTCATACAGTGGGTCCTCCTCATCTTCGACAGCGAAGATTCGATGCCCGGCGATCAATTCTGCTGGGGCTGCGGGGAACGGTACGTCGTAGATCCAGCCCCGGCCTGCTGAAGTCCACTGGCCGGGCACCCGATTCGCACGCGAAAACTGGCCACTGGTGTCTACGTGACGTTCCAATCTACGCCGGCTCGCTCAATCGCCGTGAGAGCATCGTGCACCTCGGGTCGATTCATCTCCGGCATCAGCGAGACGTCCAGCCAGCTCCCATCAGCAGCTTGCAGTCCATGTTGGTCCTGCACCGCTTCCCAGGCCGCGCCCGTGTTGACGGCGCACTCCGTGTTGGGCTGATGGCTGTGGATCCATTCCCCCGGCAGAAGCTCCTCCCACTGGTGCGTGACAAACGTTCCATCCGGGACGAACCCAAAGGCGGGGGCGGCCACCGTCGCGAGAAAGGACGACGCGAGCAGGGCAACTGTCCATCTCATGGTTCACCCCCAACGTCCACCCAGCCGGCGAGCTCGACCCCGGGCTCTCCCCTCTGGGCAGCCTCCAAGGTTCTGTCCAAGAGCTCCTGAAAGGTCTGGGGCGCGGCGTTGGGCCAACTCCGGCCCAGCAGCTCCCCGCCCGGACCCTCCCAGTACATCGTACCGTCGACCGCTGGCACGACGAGATCCTGGTACGCGGGCCGGCTAGGGAACAGGGTCTGGGTGCCTCGACCAAGGTGGAAGACCTTGGGGGCGCCGATCAGAAGTACCCGAACTCCTGGGGGTGGAAGGCCGTCCCAGCCGTTTTCATCCCAGACCAGGATGCGACCGGACTCGATCCGTCCCTTCTGCTCTTGGGTGACTGTCACGTCCCAGACGAAGGCTCCTTCGTCGAGGTACGGGCCCAACCAGATGGTCTGCTCGGTGGAGGTAACGGTGCCGACAAAGACCACGTCCGCCAAGTCGACGAGTTCCTGGAAGGTTGCCTCGTCCGCGCGAAACACTTCGTCGGGTGTGGCATCGCGCACCGCGGCGAGGCTGGCGAGCCATATGCAGAGTCCGAACCTCATCCCATACCTCCCCAGGCCGCCGCGTCCCCGCAACGCGCTGGTAGTAGCGTTTGTACTACCCCCCCCCCTGTTCTGTACCGATCTCCATGAGCCATAGTTCGCCTCCGGGCTATTGGGGCCAAGTGAATTCTAGTAACCACGGCCCTTGGTGGCAACCCGTGCCGGTGTTCGCGTTTTGGCGCCCGATGGGGCAAAATCGTACCGAAAGGGGTCAGTCAGGGGCTTCGGCCGAGGGCGCGGGACCAGAGTTCCCTCCATCGACGGTGAGGGGGTAGGGTGATGAAGGGAGGGGCGGTGAACCAGGGAGCCAGGTGGGCCGCGGTCGGTGTGCTCTTCCTTGTCGGGCTTCTGGGTCCGCGGGAGGGTCACGCGGGCAAGATGCACTTCGAGCCGATGCCTCTGGGAGAGGTCGTGCAGCCCGTGACCCGGGTCGTGGTGGCCAGCCCGTCCGAGCCTGCCCGCACCGTGGTCGAACAGCCCTACGACGGAGAGCTGCCCGCCGAGGTGAAGGATGTGCCTCCGTTCCGCACGGCGGTCGCCCACTATGTGGTGCAGTCGGTCGCCTGGCCCGAGGCCGACCCGGTGCCGGCCGAGGGCCAGACGATCGACGTCTGGGCGGCTGGAACGCCCGCCTATCGAGACGACCACTACGACTACTACATGCATGGCGTGAGCAAGCACTCCATCCATCCCGTGTACACCCCGAGCTACGGCGATGGCCCTGCCCCCGACCCGGTGGTGTTGCTCTTGGCGCCTCGGGTGGAAGGCGGCTTCTGGCTCTACGCCACCGAAGCGCCCGCCAAGCTGCCGGAGATCATGGCCTTGGTGAAGAAGCCCGCCGCCGCACCCGCGCCGGTCCCACCGACGCCGTGATGCCTGAACCGGCGCGGCGCCCGGTCATCCGTCGCAGCGGTAGACCTCGTCGCAGATGTCGGACGGCGACACGTAGATGAGTCCTGGTGCGCTGCTGCATGCCCAGTCGGCGTCCAGGCACCGCTCGGCCGCGAGCTGGTCGAACGGACACCCGTCGTCCCACGACCACGGCTCGTCGCACTCCACATCCCAAAAGTCGGTGTCGTAGCCCTCCTCTGCGAGACAGGACTCCGCTGCCTGGCAGCGGCGGATGTTGAACTTCTGCTGGAAATTCGCCTCGTCGACCGGCTCCTCGCCTGCGTCATCTGGGGCAACCACCGTCGTGCAGAAGCCATCGGCTCTCTCTGTGCCGTAGGGACAGGCATCGCAGCCCGCCAGGAGCGAGGCCCAGGCGACGAGGAGCGGCGTCACGAAGCGCCGGAGGACGCCTCGGTGCTCCGTGCTCACGCTCGTGCTACCGACGGACAGACTGTGTGCGAACCAACGGGTCATATACACCTCCAAACCTCGTGCACCGCCGTAGCGCGTGGCCCAGATCCCTCCGACTCAAAGCGCACTCAAAGACGGCGCTCCGACCGCCGGCCTGCCCCACGACCCAGGCCACGTTGGCGGGCCACGCGCTATCCTCCCGCCATGTCCACTCCTCGTGCCTCCCTGTGTGTCCTCCTCCTCTCTTCCGCCTGGGCGCTGGCCTGCGCCAACGTCGGGGACCGCGTCGAGGAGAAAGTCCGAGACGTCGTCGCCGTGCAAGCCGAGCGCGGGCTCGCCCGCTCGATGGGGGTGCCGCGCAGCAAGGTGAACGTGGAGGCCGTCGGGGATCGGTTCCACATCGAGACGCCCAGCTGGGATGGCGACTGCGGTTTGGGGCCCGATGCGCGGACGCCTGCGGGCTTCCCTTTCTCTGCGGACGGCAAGGCGGTGGCCGACTGCACCGTGGACCCTGACTGCAAGGACGTGTTCGGCTTCGTGTGCGACCAGTACGGCGACCTGCAGCTGGTCCTGTCCACCCACGGCAAGTCGGCGGCCGCATCTCGAAAGAAGGCGCGCAAGGGGGAGCTCGAGGCGCGGGGGTGGAAGGTGCGCTCCGCGAAGCAGGACCAGGCCACGGTGCTGACCGCGATGAAAGGCAAGAAGATCCAGGCGGTGGCCATCGTCTCGGAGGGCGACGACGGGGAGACCTTCGAGCTGCTCATCGCGCCCGCGAAGTGAGCGGGGGGCCCCCCAAGGTCCGCCGATAGGTCGGTGCTCGCTCGGGTAGTCTGGTCGCGGAGGTGCCCATGACGTTCGACCGCCTGCTCCGTCGCCAACTGCAGCACGTGCTCGTGGGGGCCCTGGCCCTGTCTGCTGGATGCGCCGGGGGCGACCCGGACTCTCTGTGCGACGAGGTGACCGCGAAGAGTGGGAACGACGGCGAGCTCTCCCGGGAGCCCGGGTACCTGGTGGTCGCCGAGGGGGAGTCCTGTCCGGAGACCCCAGATCTGTCGTCGCTGCAGGCGGCCGACTGCTGCCCGGTCATGGAGCCGAAGGAGAGCTGCGGCCTGGTGAACGAAGAAGTCACCACCCAGCTGCCCTACTACTACGGCTACACCACGGACACCGGGCCGGCCGACCCCGTGACGGTGTGCACCTACGACGCGGTGTTCGAGGCGGGCAACGCCTGCTGTGGACGCCCGCTGTACGTCGATGGCGCCGAGGTGGTGGCGGTGGCCTGTGCCGGACCCAGCGACTGGTCGACCCTCGCCGAGGTAGACGCGTCCCCCGAGGCCCGGGAGGCGGGCCATGCCTACTGGCTCCGCGTGGCGCAGCTGGAGCACGCCAGCGTGGCCTCCTTTGGGCGGGTGGCGCTCGAGCTGCTTCGTCACGGCGCGCCGGCGGACCTGGTGGCCCGGTGCCACGAGGCGGCGCTGGACGAGGTGCGTCATGCCCAGCTCGCCTTCGGGCTGGCCTCGGCGCTCGGCGATGGCCCGGTGAGGCCGGGCCCGCTGCCCCTCGGGGAGGCGGTGGCACTGTCGTCGACCCTGGCCGACGTGGCGGAGGCGCTGGTCCGAGAGGGCTGCATCGGGGAGACCTTGGCGGCCCTGGAGGCAGCGGCCCGTCTGCGGGGGGCGAAGGGGGCGGTGGCCGACGCACTGGCCACCATCGCCGACGATGAGGGACGCCACGCGAGCCTGGCGTGGGCGACGTTGCGGTGGCTCGTGGCGGTGGGCGGTGAGGACGTGGTGGTGCGGGCTGCATCGGTGTTTGCGGAGGGGCCGATGCCCGTCGCGGGGACCGATGTGCGGGGGGGCCAGGCTCTCGGACTGCTGTCGGCCGAGGCGCTGACCGCGGTGCACGAAGACGCCTGGCGCACCGTCGTGATGCCGGCGTGGGCCGCGCTGGTGCGGAGCGAGGCGCCGTTGGGTGACGTTCACGCCTGAACGGCTGCGGGTTGGGGGGCGAACAAGCCACCGACGGGTGGGCGTCGAGGGCGCTGGCCCGTTCGTTCTCCGCGGATCGACGCAATGCGGCCCCGACCGCGAACTCCTTCGGCTTCCTCGACGGTGCACCGGACCAGGCCCCCGAACACGTCGGCCATGGGTCGGGTCGGGTGGTCGACGAAGCAGTGGGTGATCTCTCGCCCGAAGTCCCAGTGCACCGTGCCTTTGGGCTCAGCGGCCTCTGAGAAGGCGGTGCGCTCGGTGGAGCCGCCGCACACGACGGTGGTCTCCCCCAGTGGCACGACCTGGCGGGGATGGATGTGGCCACAGGCCACGTGGCGCACCCCCTCGGGCAGATGCTCGGCGCCGACGGTGCCGCGATGGACGCCGACTTGAAAGATGAGGTTGGGGACACGGCTGCCGTGGGGGGCTTGGTGCATGACGAGCAGGTCGACGCCAGGGCCCGCGGCCTGCACTGCGGCCCGGGTGAAGCCCTCGGGGGTGCGGGCGTAGGGGACGAGGCCGATGGCGACGTCGCCGCCGACGACCCGGGTGGGTTGGTCGACGAAGGTGAGCTGGGGGTGGGGCAGCCAGCGGCGGATCCCACGGCGGTCGTGGTTGCCGGCGATGCCGATGACGGGGACGCGCTCGGCGACGCGAAGCAGCAGCTCCCCGGCAGCTTCCACCCAGCGCCGTGGCGGGCGGCTGCGGTCGAAGACGTCGCCGGTGTGGATGACGAGATCGACCTCGCCGCGGAGGGCGGGCTGGAGGGCGGCCTCGAGGGCTGCATGGTGGTCGTGGGCCCGGGACCAGCCTTTGGGGCCGTGGGCCCGCATGGCTGCGCCGAGGTGGGTGTCGCCGAGCTGGAGGATGCGCATGTCCTGGTGTCGCACGGCAGGCGGACAGGCCCTGTCCGCCGGCCAGAAGCTGTCCGCTTGACCGACCCCTACCCCTACCGCTCTGACCCCGGGCTCAGGTGTGACCGCGTCACAGGGGGGGCCGCGGTTACACTCGGCTCGTCCATCCCGAGGAAGCCCATGATCCGTCGCGCCCACGCCATTCTGCCGCTGCTCGCCTTCGCCGCTGCCTGTGCTCCGGAGCCGCTCCCGACCGGGTTTTACTACGACGATGGCGTCGACGACACGGATGACACCGACGACGTCACGGACACCGACACCACGGCCCTCACCGATCCGGGCACCACGGATACGACCGACCCGGGCACGACCGACTCGGGCACGACGGACCCGAGCACCACGGACCCGGGCACGACCGATCCCAACACGACGGGCACCACGGCCACCGACGTCTGCCCTCCCGGCGTCGTCTGCATCGAGCAGTTCCCCTACAGCGGCAGCGGCACCACCACCGGCGGCGCGTCGGACCTCGACGGCTACAGCTGCGCCCCGAGCACGAACGAGTCCGGCCCCGAGGTCGTCTACCGCGTCATCCTCGACGACCCCGGCTACTTGGCCACCGAGGTGTGGGGACTGGGCGCGGGGGTCGATGTCGACGTGCACGTGCTCGAGTCCGTCGACGCCGACGACTGCATCGACCGCGGCCACTGGACGGCTGGCTCCCTGCTCATGCCGGGCACCTACTACGTGGTCGTCGACTCCTGGACCGACACCGCCGGCAATGCCCAAGACGGCGACTACAGCCTGGATGTGAACGTCACCACGGCCGACGACTACACCGGCTGGGGCCTCGACCGCGACGTGCTCGAGCGCGCCTTGTTCGCCTTCGACGAGGCCTGGTTCGACGGCGAGACCGACACCTTCGTGTACGGCGTCATCGACTTCTCCATGCCGTCCGACCTGCGCCGCTTCTTCGTCCTGGACCTGGTCCGCGGGGAGATGCTCTTCGACGAGTACGTGTCCCACGGAGAGGGCAGCCAGGACCCCACCGACATCCGCTACGCCAACGACTTCAGCAACACCGATGGCTCCCACATGAGCAGCCTCGGCATGGTGCGGGTCGCGGAGACCTACTACGGCACCTATGGCTACTCGGTGCGGCTCGACGGCCTCGACCCGGTCTACAACGGCGCGGTCCGCAACCGCGCCATCGTCATCCATCCGGCGGACTACTCGACCGAGGACTTCGTCAACACCTACGGCTACACGGGCCGGAGCTGGGGCTGTCCGGCCATCGACCCCGACATCTCGGACGCGTTCATCGACACCATCGCCGACGGTGCGCTGATCTTGAAGTACAGCGAGACGAACAACTTCCTGGTCGACGGGAAGTTCATGCCCGGCTTCTGACCGGCAGCTACTTCCAGCCCTCGTACTTGGCGGCGGGCTCGGGTCCGGCAAACACCTGCAGTGCGACCATCGGGCTCGGGCCGTTGGCGTAGGACACGATGGCGTCGGCGGGCATGTAGATGACGCTGCCGGCCTTCACGTCGTGGGTCGTCCCGTCGACGGTGATGCGGCCTCCGCCTTCCAACACCACGATGAACTCCTCGGCGGGGTCTTGGTGTTCCGGCACGGCGGCGTCGGCGTCGAGGACGAGCTTGCCCACCCAGGCTTCCTTGCCGTGAGCCAGCGCTTGGACTCGAGCCTTGCCCGTGGGGGCCACCCTCCAGGGGGCCGTGAGGCTGGACGTGACGGTGGCGCCGTCGGCGGCAGCGCGAACCAGGGGAGCCAGGGCGAGGCCGAGCCCCACGCCGATGGGGAGGAGGATGGACGAGCGGGTCATCGGGGTCTCCGTGGGTCAGTCGGGGCGATGCAGTCGCCACGTCAGCGTGGACGGGCGCTTGCGCTCCGGCAGGCGTCGCTTCTTCAGCGCCTTGGCGATGCAGCGCTCCTGCTTGCGGGGCACCCCCACCACGACGATGTCGGTGATCTTGCCCTTGGGGAGGATGGCGGCGGTGAGCTCGACGTCGGCGGTGAGGGGCCCGCAGCGCACCGCATCGGCGCGGACCTCACGGAGGACCTTCCGGACGGCATTGCGCCGAAGGCCGCCGGTCACGTGGATGGGGCCGTCCCGGGGGTCTGCATCCTCCGCGAGCAAGCCGGTGTCCTCCGCCTCGGGGGTGTCGCATCGGCCGTCGACCAGGGCACACCTGCCGTCGTCGGCACAGGCCGCGCTCGCCGCGCAGTGGGCGTCGAGGGTGGGGACGCAGGTCTTGCCTCGCCGACCGCAGGCGCCCGTCGCCTGGCATAGCTGGCTCCCCTCGCAGTCGGCGGACGACCCGACGATGCACTCGCCGTCGCCCAGCGTGCAGCGGCCGGATGAAGGGCAGCCGGTGCTCGCGCGGCAGCTGTCGTCAGAGGCCACCTCGCAGTGGCCGTCTCGCGCGGTGCATTCGCCGCGTTGCCGGCACAGCTCGCTGGCCTCGCAGGCCTCGTCGGTCGCCGCAGAGCACACGCCGCCCTTCGCGGCGCAGCGGCCGAAGCGGGTGCATGCCTCGCTGGCTTCGCAGTCTTCGTCGAACATCGCGACGCAGCGCCCGCCGGACTGCGCTGCACACTCCCCGAGCTCCCGGCAGCGGTCGGCACAGGGGCCGTCGGAGGCCTGGAGGGGCGCCAGCGGAAGGGCCAGGAACAGGCCGAGGAGCGGCCACGAGGGCAATGGGGGCGGGCGGAGCACGGGCGGAGGGTAGCGCAGCCCGCGGCTCGGACGCGAGCCTCAGCCTTCGTTGACCCACACCTCTTCTTCCTCGGCGTCCAGGTAGATCACGTTGGACTTGTCCGAGTCGGTGACCACCTGCAGGAACATGCCGTCGGCGACGGAAGGGAAGTTGAACACCGTGTAGGCGCTCCCTTCGTCGTCCGCGAAGCCCGTCCGTAGGATGACCGCGGACTGCACGTCCATGCAGGTCGGCGCGATGATCGGCGGACAGGACAGGCCCTCGGTCTGGCTGTAGACGATGTAGAAGCGCTGGCCGGGCTCGGCGCCCACGAGGCTCACGTTGAAGACCTCCCCCACCATGAGGGTTCCGTGGACCTCGAAGTCGATGCCGGGGTCCTGGGCGAAGGCGAAGGTGGCGAGGGCGAGCAGCATGGGGGCTCCGAGGGGCTCGGGTCAGATGTTGGCGCAGTCGCCAGCGATGTCGCCAGCGTCGCGGAGGGCGTCGGCTTCGCTGCCCCGCACCACGCAGGTGCTGATCGACGGGTTGTTGGCCTCGACGACCCAGGTGAGGTCGCCGCAGGTGGGGGCGTCGGCCCCGAAGGCGGTGGCGTCGAAGAAGATGGAGCCTTCCGGGGCGGGCTCCTGGGCGAGGGGGTGGTCGGCCACCTTCACGCCGTCGAGCCAAGCGCTGGCTTGCAGGGCGTCGGCGTCCCCCATGTACTGGGCGATGACGTCGACCTGGTCGGCGTTGCAGAGGATGGCCATTCCGACGACGAGGGGCGGCATGGTGTCGCCGGGATCGACGGGGTCGAGGGAGATGGTCTCCAGGTCGTGGACCACGGAGGTACCGCTCGGGCTGATGGCCTGCAGGTGATGCAGCGCATCCTGGTTCGGCACGGTGATGTCGACCACCACGCTCGTGCCGGCGGGGGTGCCGCGGGCGAGGATTCGCGGGTGCACCAGGTCAGAGCAGTAGGGAGCCGTGGCGCCTGGGCAGGTCTCGCCCAGCTCGGTGCTGGTGGCCAAGTAGGCAGGCTCGCCTGGGGTCAGTCCGTCGATGGTGACGGTGATGGTGTTGCCGGGCGCGGGGTCGCCGTCGATCGTGACGGAGAGATCCTGGGCGAAGGCGGCGGACAAGAGGATCGTGGTGAGCATGAGCGTCTCCCGGTGGGGTCGAGGGGCTCATCGGATCGCTGCCTCGTCGCTTGAAGACTCCTGTGGTCGAATGCGGAAGTGGATGGCTCATTGCTGGCGTAGAAGCGACGCTAACCGCGACGGTTTCACGCCGTCGCTCTTCAGCGGGACTCTGGGTGCCTTGCGGTGATCGAGAACCGAAGGCCGTCGTCGCTCTCGTAGAAGCTGAAGTCGCGCAGGTTGGTGCCTTGCAGCGTGTCTTCGTTCATGTCGCCGTACGACAGCGCGCGCACCCAGCGGGCGGCGAAATCGTCGGTGGCGGGCCCCTCGAAGGTGCAGGTGCGACCGTGGTCGGCGCAGCTTCGCGACAGGGTCGGGGCGCCGGCCTCGGGGATGAGGGTGTCCACGAACGCATTCATGCGATCCTCGAGCCAGTCGGCCCGATCCGCGGATGCCTGGTCACGAAAGCCGTCGGGCGGGCCGGCCTCTTCCCCTCCGGCCCCCGGGCCTCCGGCGCTGGCGGCGTCGCCCTGACCGGGGGGAGGGGCGCGCCTCGGGGTGATGCCCAGTGGCGGGTCGGGCAGCGGCTGTCCGTCGGGCCCGAGGCGGCGGGTGCTGGGCCCGGCTGCTGGGCCCCCATGGGGTGTGGCACCCGGCGTCGTTTTGCCTGGAAGCGCGGTGCCCGGGGGTCGGCTCGGATCCTGCGCGTCGGTGGAGGAGGGTCCCGTGGTCGAGGTTCGGTTCGGTGCCTTCCCCGGGACGGCCTCGGCGGCGGCCGCCAGGGGGTCGGGGCCGTCCATGGAGGTCGACGGCGACAGCATGCCCACGGCCAGCACCGCCACGACGCCCGTGGCGACGGCGAGGGCGAGCATGGAGAGGTGTCGAGGGTCGGCCATGTCCTGTCCTATCCACCGCAGAGGAGGCGAGGTACCTTGCGCCTCGGGGAGGCAGCGTGGCCGAGGAAGAAGTCCGGGAGATGGTCTACGAGGCCGGTGGTGTCGACGCCGACATCAGCGAGCTGATCCAGGAGGGAATCGAGGCCTTCAGCAAGGACATCGGTCCCTACATTCTCGCGGGGATGGGCCAGTTTTTGGTGGTCGTTCCGGTCACCATCTTCACCGTCCTGGCGGCCTACCTCGGCAGTTTCTTGGGGATGATGGGAGGCTGGGTGCTGGGGCTGGTCGTCGCTGTCATCCTGGCGAGCCTCGGCGACGTCGGCGCGTTTCTCGGCGCGTTGGTGATGGTGTTTCTGCCCTTCATCGGCATGTTCGCGGTGCTGCTCCCGATCATTCCCATCTCGGTGGCCATCCTCGCGCCGGTCAACGCGAGCCTGACCCGGGCGGTCGCTGCCCATCAGCGAGGGGAGAAGGAGCTACACATCGGCTCCGCCTTCGAGACGATCACTCAGGACCTGCTCCGGGTGATCCCCACCGCCCTGGCGCTCACCGCCCTCGGCCTCGTGGGCCTGCTGTTTTGCTACGTGGGTGCGCTGGTCGTGCCCATCCTCTTTGGCTTCGTGGGCACGCTGGTGGCGCTGCATCGCTGCGGCCCCCTCGAGGCGTTCCGCCTGCAGATCACCCACCTTCGGAAGCACGGGAACGCCCACCTCGTCATCGGAGTGGCCCAGATCGCCTTCAGCATGGTGGCGGGCTTCGTGCCGGTGATCGGCCCGATGTTCCTCATCGACATGCAAGTGCGGGCCCATCGCAAGATGTTCGGCGACGACGCGACCCCGGTGGTCACCTGAGCGGCCTGCGGGCACGGGGGCTGACGCGACGGGTGGGGGAGCGCTCGTTGTTCACGGTGGACTTTGCCACCGACGGGCTGCTGTGGGTGCGCGGCCCCTCGGGGGTGGGCAAGTCCCAGCTGCTGCGGGCCGTGGCCGGGCTCGTGCCCCACGAAGGCGACGTGAGCCTCCATGGCGACCCACGGGGACCTCTGCCGGCATGGCGGGCTCGCGTGGCCATGGTGCCGCAAGACCCGCCGGCCGACGACGCGACGGGCCACCAGTGGGTCGAGCGGGTGGCGTCGTTGGCTCACCAGCAGGGCCGGGAGGCCGACGACCCCATCGGGATCGCCGAAGGGTGGGGCTTGCCGGAGGAGCGCTGGAAGCGTCCGCTGTCGCGGCTCTCGGGGGGGGAGCGGCAGCGGCTGTGGCTCGCCCTGGTGCTGTCCCGCAGGCCAGACGCAGTCCTCCTCGACGAGCCGACGTCGGCCCTGGATGGCGTCGCTCGCGATGCCGTGGCGGCGAGCCTGCGGGGTCGGCTCGGCCTGCTGATCACCCACGACGCGGCCCTCGGGGAGGCCCTCGCCACCGACGTGCTGGAGCTATCGTGAGGGGGCGGCCGTGACCGAAGGACCCGTGGAGCTCGGCTACGTCGACCTGCTGCTCGCGAGCGCGATGCTGGTGGTGTTCGGCGCGGTGTCGGTGCTGGCCCGTCTCGGCCTCGAGCGGAAGCTGGCGGTGGCCTCGGTCCGGGCCTTCGTTCAGCTGACCGTGCTGGGCATGGTGCTGCTGCCCATCTTTGCATGGCAGTCCCCCTGGCCCGTCCTGCTGTGGTGTGTCGCCATGGGGCTGCTCGCCGGGAGGGAGGCGACGGCCCGAACCCAGCGCAGCTACCGCGGCATGGGGTGGAACTCGGTGCTGGCGATGGCCGTGGCCGGAGGGGGCACGGCGGTGTTCGCTCAGCTCGTGGTCCTCCGGGTCGATCCGTGGTGGACTCCTCGCTACCTCATCCCGCTCCTCGGCATGATCCTCGGGAACGCATTGTCCGGGGTGAGCCTTGGGATGGACCGGGCGATGTCCCTGCTGCTGGAGCGTCGCCGAGAGATCGAGGCGCAGCTCGCCGTGGGGGCGACCCGCCAAGAGGTGGGCCGTGACGTGGTGCGGGAGGCGACGCGGACGGGCCTCGTGCCCATCCTCAACACCATGAGCGCGGTCGGGCTCGTCAGCATTCCGGGGATGATGACGGGGCAGCTGCTCGGCGGCACCGCGCCGGTGCAGGCGGCCCGCTACCAGTTCCTCATCCTCGCGTTGATCGCCGGAGCGGTGGCCGTAGGGACCCTGCTGGCGGTGGTGCTGACGGTTCGCGTCGGCTTGGATGCGGAGCATCGACTTCGGGTGGAGCGCTTCGGCGACGACGCAACTGCCGGGTGAAGCTGCTACACTGCCGCGCTTGGAGGCGTGGGATGCCCGCGCCATGCCCCCCTGGAGTCATCATGCGGTCCTTCGCCCCCTTGCTCATCGTGCTCGCCATCGTCGGCTGCAAGAAGGACGAGCCCGCGCCGCTCACCACCACGGGGGGCTCGAACCCGACCTCTGGGGAGCTGGCCATCGACATCCTCGAGCCCGTCGCCGGGGCGCACCTGCCGGTGGGCTCGGTGACTGTCGAAGGCACCCAGACCGGGCTGTCCAACGTCACGCTGAACGGCGACGCCATCGAGGCCGCTGCGGGGAGCTTCAGCCGGGAGCTCACCCTCGAGCGCGGCATCAACAACTTCGAGGCCCGCGGCGAGAAGGGCACGACGTTCCGGATGACCCGTCGCGCCGTGTTGGCGGGCAGCTTCGCCGAGCCCGTCGGAGCCATCGACGAGGCGCTGGGCGTGCGGCTCAACCAGGGAGGACTCGATGCCATGGGAGGCATCGTGGGCGGCCTCCTCGATCCCGCGGGCCTCACCAAGAGCCTCGCCAAGGCCAACCCGATCTACGAGTCCTTCCTGTTCGACGCGGCCATCTCCACCCTCGACTTCGCCCCCCTGGAGATGGAGTTTGCCCCCGGCCAGGGGCAGATGGCCCTGGATGTGGTGCTGCCTGACATCGAAGCGGTGCTCGCCATCGACACCCTCATCGACTTCGACCTCGAGGTCACCGCCGACGAGGCCCGCATCGGCGGGATCATGTCCATCGGCACCGACGGCCAGGGCCATCTGACCGCGGACTTCACCAACGCCACGGTGTCCCTCGACGGCTTCGACTACGACACCTCCCTGATCCCCGGCGACTTCTCCTTCGGCGAGGGCACCCTCGAGGGCATCGTGGAGGGCGTGCTGCTCGACCAGATCGAGGTGCTCGTGCCGGGCCTGCTGGAGGAGCAGCTGGCGGCCCTCGACATCGCCTTCGAGCTCGACCTGCTGGGCACCCCCGTGAGCATCGGCACCGCGTTCCGCTCGGCCTTCGTCGACCCCGATGGCGTGCAGCTGGTCGCAGACCTGGAGATCGACGTGCCGGCCAAGGGCACCAAGGTGGCCCCCGGCTTCCTCGTCGGGGAGTCCGACCGCCCGACGCCGAACACCGACGCCGACATGTCCATGGCGCTGTCCGACGACCTCGTCAACCGGCTGCTCTTCGAGGTGTGGAGCGGCGGCTTGGTCGACCAGACCTTGTCCACCGAAGACGGCAGCCTGCCCCTCGACCTTGGTGCCTTCGGCGCCGAGACCGGCACTCTGGCCCTGGATGCCAAGCTTCCCCCCGTGCTCATCCAGAAGGGGGCGGTCACCGAGCTGCAGATCGGGGAGCTCCAGGCCCGCCTGGAGACGCCGGGCAACGTGAACTTCTCCTACTTGGACCTCGCGATCTCCGCGAAGGTCCCTGTGGACCTCGAGGTCGTCGACGGCAACCTCACCGTGGCCCTCGGCACCCCGGATCTGCAGTTCGTCGTGCGCGACACCGACTGGGACTTCGACCACAGCGCCATCACCCAGCTCCTCGAAGACGAGCTGCCCATCGAGGCTTTGGTGCTATCTCTCGGGACCATCTCGTTCGAGTTGCCGGAACTTGCCGGGCTCAGTCTGGAGAATGCGGCGATCGACCGTGACCCGAGCGGGGTGTTCACCAATATCGCCGCCGACCTCTGATTCAGCTTTCCTCGCCGGCAATGTGGCGTGCGCGTGCATCCCGGCTAAAGGGCCGCGTGCCGTCCGGTGGATGGCGAGGAGGCATGATGGTCCGTGGCTTTGCTCTGATTGGTCTCGTCGCGTTCGTTCCGTCGATGGCGGTGGCGGCCGACGACGACGATGACGGCACGCGCAAGCGGTTCAGCCTGTCTCTCTCTGGCGGCATCCGTCCCGACATGGCTGGCCTCGGTGCCACCATCGTGCAGGATGGCACCGTCGACATCGCGGACTCGTCGTTCATCAACCAGGTGTACAGCACCGACAAGGCGCTGATGAGCGACCGCAACAACATGACCTTGAAGAACAACTCCGACAAGACGGACTCGATCTACAAGGTGCTCTCCGACTACCAGTCCGGCGGCTCGCTGCTCGGGGCGGAGCTGGGGGGCGACGTCCGCTACGAGCTCGACGAAGTGGGCCTGCCGCTGTTCGTGAAGGTCGGCTTCTACTACACCAGCACGATGTCGGGCGGATCCCAGTCCCGGACGCTGGGCGACCTGCCGGCGAACAACGAAGACCTGCAGCTGCTGATGGCGTTCAACGGCCTCGACGTCAACGACTACGTCGGCGGCACGATGATCACCGACTGGTCGGCGGCCTGGACCGAGGTGCCCATCAGCCTGGGCGTGAAGGCTGAGGCCCGGCGGCCGCTCACGATGGCCTACGGATACGGCGGCGTGAGCATCTTCTCCGGCGGCTTCGACATCGGCATCAACCTCGATGAGAAGTACGCCCGGGCCGTCACCACTCACTTCGTCGAGAACGAAGCGGGCGCTTTGGTGCCGTTCACCCTGGTCGACCAGTCCCAGGGCGCCGTGCAGGACACCATCAAGTTCCGCACCACGGCGGTCGGCCTCAACTACGGCGCGGGCGTTCAGGCCGGCCTGAATCGGCACGTGGCCATCTTCGTGGAGCTCAACAGCTCCGGCGCCGCCAAGACCGTGTTCGCCCAGCCCTATGGCGACAAGACCGCGGCCCTGCTCACGTCGGCGTCCAGCGTTGCGCTGGCGGATGGTGAGGCGGGCGGCGACCCCAACTGGTTCCGCGACATCGCCTACCCGGTGGTGATGCAGGGTGCCTCGGGCCGCATCGGGGTTCGCGCCTACATCTTCTAGGGTCACCGCTCCGACCCCGCGACGCGGGCGAGGGGGTGGTACCGTGCCTTGTTGGCCCGGATCCAGATTTCTTTGTTCTTCCTTTTCGGGTGGAGTGAGGTCGCGGGTCCAACGGTTCGATGGAGGCGAGATGACGCGCACGATGACCGGTGGAATGGCGATGATGGCCCTGGCTACGGCCCTGACGGGGTGCAACGCCGAGGGCATGAGCTCCCTGGAGGCCCTCGACGCCTTGGGCGAGGTCAACCGCTCCTCCCGCGGTGAGGTCGCCGTGGGCGACGTGATCGAGGTCAGCACCGACGTGACCATCGGCGACCGGCTCGAAGCGGGTGCGCAGCGCATCGCGGACTTCTGGGAGAGCCAGGCCCCGTGCAGCACCGTCACGGTCGAGGGGGCCAAGGTCACCATCGACTACGGGACGCTGGAGGACGACTGCACCTTCGAGGGCGCCACGTACGCCGGGGTCAACACCCACGAGGTCGTGAGCCTCGAGCGGGGCTCCCTCGAGGTCGGCCATGACTGGAATGGCTTCACCAACGGCGACGTCCGCGTCGACGGCGACGCGCGGGTCACTTGGACCGGCGACGACGCCACCCGTCGGGTCGAGACCACCCACACCTGGAGCGACAGCGAGGGCAACGTCGTCGACGTGACCGGCGACCACATCCAGGGCCCCCTCGATGTGGCGGAGGACGGTCCGGCTTGGGCCGGCTGGATCGGCGGCATCACCATGGAGGGCACCCGGGACTGGACCCACGTGGGCGACGAGCGCGACGGCGAGGTCTGGGCCGTCGACATGGAAGGCCTCGAGCTGCGCTGGATCGACCCCGCGCCCCAGGCGGGCACGGTCACGGTGATCAGCCCCGACGCCAAGGAGCTGGCCATCACCTACTCGCGGGTCGACGACACCACCATTGCGGCGGTGCTGTCCGGCCTCCGCGGCGGCGACAAGACGGTGCACATCAACCTGCTGGGTGGGGTCGAAGAGGTCGACTAGCGCTGCCTGGTTCCCCTCGCTCTCCCGGGGCCGCTGGCCGCGCAGACCCGGCCTCAAGTCCCCCTTGTCGGGACCGATGAGGACCCCGTGTGGGGGTGTCGTGGCAGGCAAGGTGCTTCGGGTCCCCGTGCCGCCGGCACGGCTGTGCCAGGTGGTTCGGGCGACACAAGATCCAGACGCGTCGATGACGCAGATCGTGAAGCTGGTGAGCTCCGATCCGGGCCTCTCCGTCGAGCTGCTGCGCATCGCCAACTCGGCGTACTACAGCCCTCGCCGAAAGATCCTGTCGGTGGCCCAGGCCGCGGTGTTCCTCGGCCTCCGCGCCGTGCGGCACCACGCGGTGTCCCATGTGTTGAAGGCGGTCATCGACCAGGTCGACCTCTCCGGCATCGACGAACGTCGACTGTGGCGGAACATTGTCTACCGGGGGGCTGCGGCCCACGTGCTCGCCGAGCTCGGCCGCTACGAGGACCCCACGGAGGCCTTCACCACCGGCGTGGTGATGGACTCGGGCTTCGTGATGCTGGTGGCCCTGCGCCCGGACCTGGCGATGGAGCTGGAGCTCGCGAGCCGCCTGCCAGAACAGGAACGCCTCGAGCGAGAGCGGGAGTTGACCGGCACGACCCACCCCGAGGTCTTCGGCGAGCATGCCCGCGAGTGGGGGCTGCCTGAGGCGATGGTCCGCCCGATCGAGGCCCACCACGACGGCACGACTCAGCTCCTCGACCCCCGTGGCCAGAGGCTGTGGAAGGTCATTCGGCTCGCGGACTTGCTGCTCGACGCCCGGGGCGGTGGCGAGGCGGCGGGGGCCGGCTTCGTGCGGGCTCGAAAGCTGATGCCTTCCCTGAATGCCTTCGATCTGCGGGGCATCCTCGAGCGGGTGGAGAAGGACCTCCCCCGTCTCGGAGACCTGGTGAACGCCCCCAAGGTGCACCGCCCCCGGACAGAGCTGCTGCGGGACGCCGTGGCCGCCATGGACGGCATGCAGCGGGAGATGATGGTCGAGAACCGCGAGCTGGAGGCCCGGAACGTGGTCCTGGACCGGGTCGCGTCCGAAGACGGGCTGACGGGGGTCGCGAACCGGCGTGCGTTCACGCGGGTGCTCTCCGACGCGCTGGAAGAGGGGGTGGTGTCGCTGGTGATGTTCGACCTCGACCGCTTCAAGCTGGTGAACGACACCCACGGGCACGGCGTAGGGGACGACGTGTTGGTCGGCGTGTGCCGACGGATCGAAGAGGCGCTGCAGCCCGGGGAGGTGCTGGGGCGACTGGGGGGGGAGGAGTTCGGGGTGTTGGTGCTGAGCCGCGACCCGGGGGAGGCGATGGAGCGGGCCGAGGCGCTGCGGGAAGCGCTGGCCCACGCGCCCATCGCCTGCCGCGAGGGGGTCACGCTTCCCGTGACGGGCTCGTTCGGGGGCGTGACGGGGTCGGGCTGTGCGGACGCCGTGTACGCCGAGGCGGACGCTGCGCTGTACCGGAGCAAGCGAGGAGGCAGGAACCGGGTGTCCTGGTCGGGTGCGGGCCGAGGGCGGGCCCAGCGGGCGAGCGGGTAGGAGCCCCCTGCGCTACCTCTGCGGCGCGGAGGTCACGACATGGGGTTCAGCTGGTTGCGTCGGTGCGGCGTGGTGTTCGGCGGGGTGGTGTTGCCGGCGCTGGCCTGTGGAGGCATGGGCGGCGACGAGGTGCGGGACGCCATCGGGGCTACCTGCGGCGGCGATGTCGTCTCCATGCAGGCCGTGGAGCTCGTGCGGATGGAGCGGGACCTGCCGGCGCCGAAGATGGCGGTGTCGCTGCAGCTGCTTCATGAGCAGTGGATCCTCGATGGCCAGGCCGTGCCTGCCGATCCTGCGGCGCTGAAGGACCGGCTGCTGGAGAAGGCGGAGACGGCCAAGGACCTCGCACGGTTGACGGGGGCCAAGGGTTTCGAGTTCAAGGGGGAGCTGCTCCTCTATCTGCCCCCCGAGACCCTCGGCTCGACCGTGCTGACCCTGCTGCAGACGGCCCATGAGGCAGGCTTCCCCAACGTCCGCTTTGTGGTGCGCACGGGGGCGATGCCGTCGCCGGACTACCTCGAACCCGCCTACGGCAAGGAGCTCGAGGCCAAGCTGGATGGGAAGCCGCCGTCGGACCGCCAGATGGAGCTCGCCTTGGAGATCAGCGACCTCGTGGCGCTCTGTCCCCCGGCCCAGGAGGCCTTTGCAGCAGTAGCCACCGCGTCGGCGGAGATGAAGTGCCTGCTCGTGACGGAAGGCATGGCTCAGGCGCTCCCCATGTGCCCATTGACCGATGCGCGCAAGGTCGTCACAGCCATGCAGTTCGCCATGCGTCAGGGCCCCTGGGAGCACGGTGTGCTGGCACTGAGCCTCGAACCCAAGGCCCCCCCCTACGCGATCGACCCCTCTGCGTCCTGGTCGATGTTGGCTCCGGCATGGGCCGACGCCGGCGAGTCACGGGCGTGGTGGGTGGACGCCACGGCCGCCTCCGAGGCTCCAGAGGCCCCGTAGCCCTCAGCGAGGCACCACGGTCACGACGACCCGCTCGACCCGCTTGCCCACCTGCACCAGCACAGTGACCTGCTGGCCGGTGGGGTCGGTGTGGACCTTGGCACGGACGCCAGCGTGGCGCAGGGCCTCGATGCACACCCGCTGGACCCGGGTGGCGAAGAGAGGCCCCGGGGGACTGCCGTCGAGGACGTCGAGCACGGCGTCCTGGAGGATCGCCTCGATGGGGCCGGGGTCGAAGGCGGGGGGCTCCGGCTCGGGCCCGTCGGGCGCATGCTTGGGCAGGCGGATCCGCGTCACGGGCCATTCCCGGACACCGTGGTGGTGCCTCCGACCGTGACGCCGTCGGCGAAGGTCTGGGCGAAGGCCGTGGACAGGCTCTCGTTGCCGACGAGCTCGAGGTCGCCGCCGATCGCCGTGATGGCGGCCAGGGGGGCGAGGGTGTCGATGGAGTTGTTGCCAGCGATGCGCAGGTCGCCGCCGACGGAGCTCAGCGCCGGCACCGACGGCGGGGCGGTCAGGTCGCGGGTGTTCTCGATGACCATGTCGTGAGGCACCGTGGCGAGCAAGGGCATGTCGCCGAGGGTGCCGAGGCGCAGGTGGGAGGCCAGGTAGAGGCCCCCGAGCTCGGTGAGGGCCGGCACGGCCGTGAAGCTGCGCAGGTTGGTGTTGGCGATGAGGAATAGGTCGGTGGTGCCGGGGTCGGCGGCGTCCGGGGTGCCGTCCATGCCGATCGACGACAGGGCGGGGAAGGTCTCCACGATGCCCAGGCCCGGGTTGCCGATGATCACCAAGCCGTGGCCGATGCGCTCCAGATCGATGCCGAGGTTGACCAGCTCCAGGGATGGGTTCTCCCGGATCTGCAGTCGACCGCCGAGCTCGACGAGGTGGCCCAGGCCGACGATGGAGACAAGGGCGTCGTTGCCCTGGACGTCGATGTCGCCACCGAGGAACTCGAGGTGGCCGAACAGCACCTGAGCGGGGAAGGCGTCGTTGTCGGCGAAGCGGAAGGAGCCGTGCAGCTCGGTGACGTTGGCGAAGCGGGCGCCCTGAGTCAGGAGCATGTTGCCGGTGACGACCAGGTCGCCTTCCACGACGTCGAGGCGGGGCAGCTCCACCCGGGCCAGCTGGGTGTCGTCGATCACGACGTCGCCGTGCACGACCTCGACACCGTCGAGCTGCACGCGACCGGTGGCGCCCAGCAGGGCGAGAGAGCCGACGTCGGCCAAGGCGGGCATCTCGACCTCGGGGGTGTCGATCTGCACATGGCCATCGACCCGGCGCAAGTTCTCGTAGGTGATGCTGGCGGAGGCCGTGAGGTCGCCGGTGACCGCGCAGATGCAGGAGGCGTCGCCGTCGACGGAGCCGAGGTCGCCGTCGATCTCGACGCCCATGGCCTGGGTCGCGTCGGTGCAGTCGACGGCCTCGGCGGACACCGAGACCGGGGCTTCGCACAACGCCGGGGTGGTGTCGATGGCGTCGCCTTCGGGCATGCCGCAGTCGACCCAGAACGCGAAGTCCTCCCGTGCGGCGATGGACAGGCCGCCGGCGGGGGGCATCCGCTCGTCGGTGATGGACTGGGAGGCCAGGGCCGCGTAGGCCGCGACGTCGGTGTACGAATCGAAGTCGAGGCCCTCGGGGGCTCCGGAGCGCTCGGCGACGTCGAGGGCGCTGTTGTGGCAGGGGGTGCACCACGTGGCGAGCAGGGGCTGGGCGAAGGTGTCGTAGCGCAGCGGTGAGGTCTCGCAGTCTTCGACCGTCGTGACGGGGCCGGTGTCGGTGTCGCCGGTGGGCCCTGGGTCGTCGCCGTTGCACGCGAGCAGGGTGGCCAGGAGCATGCCGAGCATGGTCAGGCCCGCCAGGCGGTGAACGTGTCGAGGTCGCCGAACCAAGGCCCTGGATCGACGTCGAGGAGCTCGAGCACGCTCGCGGCGAAGCCGTCGTACTCGAGGATGCGCCCGCTGGATGCGGCCTCGCCGGTAGCGAAGTCCATGGGCTCGGCCTCGAGGAGGTCGTTGGTGGAGCCGAAGGTGTGGCCGCCCTTCACGCCAGCGCCGAAGACCAAGGCGGAGGTGTAGGGCCAGTGGTCCTTGCCGAACTCGGTGTTGACCTTGGGGGTGCGGGTCATCTCGGAGAGCACGACGACCACGGTGTCGTCCCAGCGTCCCGCCTCGTCGAGGAGGGTGGCGAGGGCGTCGAGTCCGACGAACAAATCCTGGAAGAGGCCGTGCTGGGCAGAGTTGCCCGTGTGGGTGTCCCAGCGGGCGCTGGTGTCGACGAACACGCTGGAGCACACGCCACGGGAGAGGAAGTCGACGGCCAAGGGCAGCGAGCCGAGGAAGCCCGGCGAGCGGCCCAGCTCCAGCTGGTCGATGGTGGCCGATCCGTCGGTGATGAGTCGTTCGGCGCGCAGCGCGGACTCCACCAGGTCGTCGAGCTTCTTGTCGTTGGCCTCGACGCCCCCACGCAGGGCCCGCATGCGCTCCACTCGTGCCTCCAGGACGGCCTGGATGGCCTTCCGGTCGTCGGTGGACGGGTCGAACAGCGGGTACGACCGGCCGAGCTCCGACGGAGCGGTGAAGGCAGCGGAGGGGTTGGTGAGGGCTTTGACCTGGCTGCTCACGCCGATGCGGCCAGCGGTGGCACCGAGCGGGCCCGCCATGCTGAAGCCCGACATGTCGAGGGAGCCCAGGGGGCGAGATGCGCCATGGATCGAGCCAGCGATGACGCTGATGTCGGCGCGTCCGGGGGCGCCAGAGCCGGTGAGGATGCGCATCCGGGAAGGGTCGTGGGCGACCGAGCCCGTGGAGATGCCGTTGAGCACGGCGCAGCGGGTGCCCCAGTTGTCGAAGAAGGTCCGTACCGAGGGCCGCTTGACGTGGTTGACGCCGACGAGGAGGGAGTCGCCGTAGGTGGCCGTGTCCTCAGCGCCTTCGGTGTCGTTGGCCTCGGGCCCCTCGATCTCGGGCACGTCGAGCTTCGGGTCGAAGACGAAGGTGGTGTCCCAGCCGCCGTTGGCACAGACCACGATGAGGTTCCGCGGGGGAGGGGTGCCCTGAGCGTAGGCCGGGTTCAGGGCCCGCACGGAGAGGGGACCGAGGGCGGAACCGGCGATCCCGGCGCCGAGGCCGGCGAGGAGGTGCCTGCGAGAGAGGGCGGGTCGGCGGGCCATCAGTAGTACACCAGGCGAGGATCCTGCAGGAGCATGGTGAGCACCACGGTCCAGGCGGTTCGGGGGTCGGCGTCGGCGCGGATGGCCTCGAACAGACCGTAGGCCTCCGCGACGTCTTCGTCTGAGCTGCTGCCGAGGATGCGCTCGTGGAGGGCGGCCAGCTGGGCCTCGACGGTGGCTTGGTCGGTGGTGTCGGCCTCTACGGCCTGGAGGAGGTGTCGCTCGGCGGCGGGCTTGCCGAAGTCGTTCTCGACGACGTAGCCGCTGGCCTCGGCTGCGAGCCGCTGCAGCACCAGCACCTTGTTGGGGGTGGCCGTGTGGGTGGGCTGCAAGATCTGGAACCCGTCGATGCCACCGAACAGCGCGCGGTAGCCCCAGCGGTCCGAGGTGGTGAGGTCGACGTCGTCCCAGCAGGAGGCGCCGCAGCCCGTGCCGCTGGGCACCGCCGTCCACACGAAGCCCGTGAGGTCTTCCACGATGGCGCCGTAGGCCTCCGGCCGGAGGGAGAGCAGGGGGGCGTCGCCCGGCTCGACCGGCCGCACGGCCGCAAAGGGTTCGGAGAGCAGGATCTGGCGACTGAGGGCGCGGGCGTCGTAGTTGCTCGCGATGAAGTCGTCCCGCAGGTCCTTGACGAGATCGAGGGGGATGTCGGCGGGGTCGACCTGGCTGAACCAGGAGTAGAAACGACGGACCGCGCACTGCCCGAAGCGGGGGTCTTGGGCGATGGTGTCGCCCAGATCGGCCAGGGTGGGGGTGGGGGTGCCGTAGAAGCCCGGGGCGCGGAGATCGAGCTCGACCCAGCGGTCCTCCTTCGCCGGTGTGTACATCACCAGGGGGTAGCAGTAGTCGGTGGGGAGGTCGCCTTCGTCGATCGGCGGGATGCGCAGGTCGGGGTCGGGGGCGCAGGCCTGGTTCTCGTGGGCACCCTCCACGGCCCGAGGGTCGATCTGGCGCTTGAATCCCCACAGGTTGGCGGCGAGTGGGTCGAGGGCCTGGTGGCAGCCCACGCAGTTGGCGTTCTCGCGCACGGCTCGAGCGACCGCCGCTTCGTCGGTCAGGTCGACGCCGCCATCCACGGTGAGGTCGCGGGCGGCGAAGGAGTCGCACAGGAGGGTCTCGGCGACGACGTTGGCCCGGAGCCGGTGGAAGTTGGAGCCCGCCGAGACGTGTCGGCGCCACAGCTGGGAGGACGACAACACGCCGGCGTGTGGGCGACCATCGGGCCAGCGCGCCTCCTGCCAGCCGGAGACCGCGGGATCGAGCTCTATCCCGTACATTGCCGCCACGACCTCGTTGGCCAGCATGTAGTCGGCGGTCACGATCTCGGTGTACGGCCGGTGGTTCATCACCACGTGACGGACCAGCTCCAAGGGCTCCTCGGCCGACGCCTCGTGGATCTGGTTGGCGGTGTAGTCCTCGGCGAGGCCGACGCTGGGCAGCTGGTTGTCGGCGTCGGTCCGGGTGAGGAAGAGCTCCGCGTGCATGCTCTTGATGGTGTCGCCGAAAGCGGGGTCGGCGAGGTAGGCGTCCACCAGCGCCTCGAGGGCCGCGGGATCGGCCCGCACTTGGTCGAGCTCTTCGGCGGAGGGGCGCACCCCCCGGGTCGACACCGAGGCCCGCACGAGGCGCGCCTCGGCGGAGAGCAGCTCCCGCTGGACGGGCTCTGGCTCCGGCTCGACGACAGGGCCTGGCCCATCGTCGTCGCCGTTGCAGGCGACGGAGAGCGTGAGGGCGAGCAGAGCGATGGCGGCGGGGGTGCGCACGGGCAGAGCCTCCTCGGGGTGCGCCTGAACGATGAATATAGGCCGCCGCGTGGCGACCTGCACCTGCTCGTGGTGAGGTGGGCCGCCCCGGGGCTCCCTGACAGCGGTCGGCGAGCGGAATACCGGGCTCCGTCCGTCCACCTCGTCCCGGGAGCCATCCATGTCGGCCCACTTCCCTCAGCTCCGTCGCCCTCGTCGCCTGCGCAACCACCCCAACCTGCGGGCGATGGTTCGGGAGACGACGCTGCACCGCGAAGACCTGATCATGCCGGTGTTCATCGATCCGAAGCCCGACACCGAGCGGGAGATCCCGTCGATGCCGGGGATCTTCAACCTCGGCCTGAACAAGGTGAACGCGGAGATCGACCGCATCCTCGAGGCCGGCGTGGGCCAGGTCATCCTCTTCGGCGTGCCCGAGGAGAAGGACGACATCGGCTCGGACACCTGGGACGACGACCACGGCATCGTGCAGCGGGCCACTCGGCAGCTCAAAGAGGAGTACGGCGACGATCTGTTCGTCATCACCGACGTGTGCTTCTGCGAGTACACCAACCACGGCCACTGTGGCGTGGTGTCGGACATGGGCGAGCTGCTCAACGACGAAACCCTGGAGAACCTGCAGCTCCAGGCGGTCAGCCATGCTCGGGCTGGCGCCGACATGCTGGCGCCCTCCGGCATGATCGACGGCATGATCGGCGCGATGCGCACGGGCCTCGACGCCGAGGGATTCAGCCACATCGGCATCATGTCGTACGCAGTGAAGTACGCCTCGGCCTACTACGGACCGTTCCGGGACGCGGTCGATTCGGCCCCCCAGTTCGGCGACCGCCAGACCTACCAGATGGACCCGGCCAACGTGCGGGAGGCCCTCGTGGAGGCGGCCCTCGACGTGGAGCAGGGAGCCGACATCCTCATGGTGAAGCCGGCGTTGTCGTACATGGACGTCATCCGCACGGTGCGCGACGAGTTCAGCCTGCCCGTCGCCGCCTACAACGTGTCCGGCGAGTACGCCATGGTGAAGGCCGCGGCGGCCAATGGATGGATCGACGGCGACCGTTTGGCCCTCGAGACGCTGCTCTCCATGAAGCGGGCCGGGGCCGACCTGATCATCACGTACTTCGCCCGGGACCTCGCCCCGCACCTGCCGTCGGTCTCCTAGTGCTGTCGGCACGCCACATCCTGCTCGAGTACGGGCGGACGAAGAAGCGGAGCGGCGAGGAAGCGCTGCTGCTGGCCAAAGACCTGCGGGAGCGGGTGATGGACGGGGAGTCCTTCGCAGACCTCGCCGGCGCCTACTCCGACTGCCCCTCCTCGTCAGAGGGAGGTGCTCTGGGCGTGTTCCTGAAGGGGGACATGGATCGGGACTTCGAGGAGGCGCTGGTCGCGCTCGAGATCGGGCAGGTGTCGATGCCCGTGCGCACGGTGAACGGCATCCACCTGATCCGCCGCGAGACCGCCATCTGACCCAGGTCGTCGGGGCGTGGGGTAGCATCCGGTCATGCGACGCTTGCTTCCCTTTTCTGCCCTCCTGTTCACCGGTTGCCCCTTCCTGTGGGAGCCAGCCGAGCTGCAGGAGGACGAGTACGGGGACGTGTTCGACGACACCGACTTCGTGTCAGACACGGACACCGACACCGACACCGACACCGACACCGACACCGACACCGACACGGACACCGACACGGACACGGACACGGACACCGACACCGGGACGACCGGCCATACCGGTGTGGCAGACACGGACACGGACACGGACACCGACACCGACACCGATACCGACACGGACACGGACACGGACACGGACACCGACACGGACACCGACACGGCGCCCACGGGCGACACGGGTGTGGACCCTGGGGTGCCCCCGGTGATCGGTCCCATCGAGCGGTTCACCTCGGTCGACGGGGAGATGACCCTTCGAGTGGACGTCACCGATGCGGATGGCGACTTGGCTGGGGTGACGGCCACGGTGGACGGCGTGGGCGCCTCCCTGGACTCGGTGGTCGGCGACACCTACTCCTTCACGACCGCGGTCGTGCGCCCCAGCGTCTGTCCCGGCCCCTCCGTGGACTACGGCGTCGTGGTGGAGGCAACGGACGGGGCCAGCTTCCGGGTCACCTCGAACGCCACAGAGACGTGGCGGGTCGCCGAGAACGGTGGGGGAGCCAACGAGGACCTGACCGGGCAGGGGGGGCTGTTTTTGGTCTGTGGCTCCACCAGCCCGGCGTCGTCCGATGGGTTCTCGATCACGACCCTTGGAGAGGCCAGGTGGGAGTACTACGGGTCGGATTCCCGACTCAACGTCACCGTCGGGGGGGCGCGCACCACGCTGTCGTCCTCCCCGCAGACGGTCACGGGGAGCTACGCGGGGGCCCCAGAGCTGACCGTGACCGTGGACCGTGACAGTGGCGGGGGCAATCCTGCGGACGACTGGGCGATCTGGATCGGGGAGGTGGCGCCTTGATCCCGTTGTTGTCCTTGCTCGTGCCGCTGGCTGCGTGGGCTCAGGAACCCGAGTCGACAGAGACGGAGGCCGCCCCGACCGAGGCCGAGACGGCCTCCGACGCCCCCGACGAGACCGCGAAGGGTGAGGAGGAGCCCGCGCCGGGAACGGCTCCGGAGCCCGTGGCCCCGGCCCCGGTGGTCGACGACGCAGGCCGAGTGCGTGCCGCCGAGGCGCGCCGTCTGCGTGGCGAGCTCGTGCAGGTGGCCAAGGCCAGCCGCCACGACGCGGTGGACCGCTTGTACAAGCAGCTCGTCGACATCGACGAGCCCATCCCCGCCGACATCCACCAGCTCGGGGCCGACGCCGCTCGAGCTCGTGGGGACCTGCTGCGCACCGCGGCCCGCCTCCATCGCGCCGAGGCCGACGACGATCTGGCGGACTTGGCCTCCCGGTTCGGGACCGTCCGCCTCTCGGTGCCCCTCGGGGCCAGCCTCACCGGGGAGGAGCGCTTCGCCCCCGACGAGATCGCGTCGGTCCAGTGGACCGTCACGGAGCTGGCCCGCGATGGCCGCTACGTGGGGCTGCTTCCCGCAGGCACGTACCAGGTGGCCGGCCGCGACGTGGTGGTGCCGGCCGGTGGACACGTGGCCGTCGTGGTGGACTGACGGCTAGCGGACGACGTGGACCGTGAGCAGGCCCGCCCCAGCCACGGCGCCAATGACCGAGCCGACGGACAGGGCGTTCGTCCAGTCGTGGTTGAGCTGCCGGGACACGTTGGGGCCGTCGGTGGCCACGAGGTCCTGGTAGCGAGCGCGGGTGGCCCAAGCCCCGCCGTACATGCCGATGGCCACGGCGCCCGAGGCGATGCCCGCCACCAGGAAGCCGCGGTTCGCGTCGCTCCGGCCGGCCTCGGGCACCGCAAAAGGACGGGTCGCGTCGACGAGGGCCGGAGGGCGTCCGGGGCCTTGGGCCACGAAGGGTTGGCCGCTGCGAACCCAAGTGGAGGCGGCGCCGTCGACCTGTAGGAACGGAGCGGGGCTCGCGGCGGGCGACGTGGCCAGTCCCTCCTGGAGGAGGACCAGACGTGCGGCCGCGGGGTGGTCGGCGGGCAGCCCCGGCGCCATCAGGGGCTGTGCCTCCCAGGCCGCGTACATGTGTTGGGCTGCGCGGTCCGGGTCGTCTCCGTAGGCCCGGGCGTAGAGGGTGTGGACCCGTGCCGCCAAGGCCGGAGTGAGCGGGGCCGTGTGGCACGCGAGCAGGTCGTCGACCGCTTGCGCCTCGACGAACTCCACGCCCTCGAGGGCCTCGAGCTGTGTCGGAAGGTCGGAGCCGCAGGCTGCGAGTGCGATGGAGGGGAGAATCCACATGGCGGCAGGGTACCAGAACAACCCCCGGGGCACGTGCGTCCCCCTTCGCGGGCGATACCCAGGACGCCCGGAGGTCCCCGTGAAACACATCCCGTACCGCCCCGAGCGGCCGACCCTAGAGGAGAGCCTCGCCCGGTCGGAGGCGCTGGTGGAGCGTTTGGAAGGGCGTCGCTCCGTGCGCTTCTTCTCCGATGCGCCTGTCCCCCGGGTGCTGGTGGAGCGTGCCATTCAGGCGGCGAGCACCGCCCCGTCGGGGGCCCATCGGCAGCCCTGGACCTTCGTGGCCATCTCCAACGCCGAGGTGAAGCGGCAGATCCGAGAGGCGGCCGAGGCCGAGGAGAAGGTCTTCTACGAAGAGCGGGCCCCCGAAGCTTGGCTGGAGGCCCTCCAGCCCTTCGGCACCACCTGGCAGAAGCCGTACCTCGAGACGGTGCCGTGGATCGTGGTCCTGTTCGCCCAGCGCTATGGCATCGGTCCCGACGGCGAGAAGGTCAAGCACTACTACGTGAGCGAGAGCTGCGGCATCGCGGCCGGGCTCTTCGTGAGCGCTCTGCACGAGATGGGGTTGTGCACGCTCACCCATACGCCGTCGCCGATGCAGTTCCTGGCAGACCTGCTGGGACGGCCCAAGAACGAGGCCGCGCTGATCTTGTTCCCGGTGGGCTACGCCGCGGACGACGCCACGGTGCCGAAGCTGCGTCGGAAGTCGCTGGACGAAGTGGCCGTGTTCGTCGAGTAGCTCTGCGCCACGATACGCCCTGGACTCGGAGGTACCTCATGGTTCGTATCGACTACTGCGGGTCTTGAAACTACCTGCCGCGCGCCGCCCGGGTGGCGGATGTGTTGCGGCAGGAACTGGGCATCGAAGCGGAACTGGTTCGTGGGGGCGGAGGCATCTTCAAGGTCTCTGTCGACGGCACCCTCGTGGCCAGGAAGACCCTCGATGGCTTCCCGACCCCCGAGGCATGCCTCGAGGCCGTGCGGGTGGCGCTGGCGGCCGAGTAGAGTGGGCCCCGGGAGGGGTGTTCATGCGGTGTTTGCTGGTGATCGGTCTGGTGGGGTGTGGTGGGCTTCGCGGCGAGGCCGACCTCGTCGATGCCTGCGACGACCAGGAGGAGTGCACGCCCTGTGAGCGGGACGCTGAGTGCGTCATCGCCCACAACCCATGCACCGAGACGGCGGTGTGCGGCCATGCGGACGACAACCTGGCGGTGGTTCAGATCGGGTGCGACGCCGCCCTCGAGTACCACACGCCGCCGCCGGAGCGTTGCCTGTGCGAGGACGTGTGTCGGGCAGAGACCGAGTAGGTCAGCCCACGACCCACGCGAGCCGGTAGAGCCGCTCGATGACCCGCATCGTCCACTCCCCGTCGTCGTCGTCGGGGGAGGCGTCGAAGGCCACCGTGGTCTTCCAGGCCTGGATGGTGCGAAGGACCGTGCGGAGCGAGGGGAGGTCGGGGCCGGCCAGGGCCAGGGCGTCGTACAAGTGCATTCCGTCCGTCTTGCGAAAGGTGTCGACGAGCCGGTCCACGTCGTAGAGCAGGTCGTCGAGGGCCCGCTCGAGGTCCTTCCGGGGGACGGGGTCGTGCACGGACCGCTGCTCCAGGTACAGCTGGTGGACCCGGAGCTCGAACCGGTCGAACAGCCCCACGAGGTGGACCCGCAGGAGCAGGGGGAGCGGCGCGCTGCGTGCCGGACGAACCCGGGCGGGCAGCGGCGCTCCCGGGATGCCCCAATCGATGCACCAGAACGGCTCCTCCGCGAGCAGGTCCAGCAAGCGGTGGGCGGACCAGGGCGTCTCGTCGTCGTCCAGCTCCTCGACGACCAGGGCGATGGTGTCCTCCAGCTCGTCCCGGAGCTCGTCCGGGTCGGTGCCGGCCTCCTCGGCCCATGAGGCCAGCAGGTCGGGCTCGTGGAAGCGCGGCCCCTCTCGGTTCGCCGTCTGCACGAAGGCGGTGGCGAGGGCTGAGGGGGTGGTCTCCCCTCGGAGGAGGGCGGCGTTGAGCTCGTAGATCAGCTCGCGGCGGAGGTGGTCGGAGACGTCCATGGTCAGGTCGGCCTGCCGATCAGGTGTAGCGGCCCGGGCAGTAGCGCTGGGCCGCCGTCCAGGGGTCGTCGGCGTCCTTGATGACGCCGAAGGTGAACGGCACCAGCAGCTCACTCACGCTCTCGACGGGGCTCTCGCTGACCACGAGCTGCCGCAGCAGGCGCCCCGCGATGGGGCTCCAGGTCTCGTGCCACGGCACCTGGACCCGCTTGGTGTCGGACTGGACGTTGGCGCGGATGGCGTCGAGCTCCTCGGACAGCACCGTGTCGAAGGCCTCGACGGAGACTCGGCCGTGGGCCACCTCGTGCCACAGCTCCCAGCGGCTGCGCTCGGTGGTGGCCAGGTCGTCCATGATGCGGACGAAGACGGGCTCGCCGTCGGCGTCGGGGAGGGTGGCGGGCAGCGCGACACAGCCGGTGCCTTGCATCCATGCCGTGAGGTATTGCAGCGCCTGGAAGACGTTGTAGCGGATCTCGTCCTCCTCGTGGTTGGTGACGTGGGGGTCGTCGGGGGGCAGGTCGGCGGCGAGGACCCGGCGGGCGTACAGCGGGTCGTCGGCGTCGAGGCCGGGAACGTCGGGCCCAGCGATGAAGGCGAGGAGGGGCTGCAGATCGGCAGGCTCGGGGACCAGGGCGGAGACCAGGGGGGTGAGGACGTCGTCGCCGGCCTGGGTGCGGCGCCAGGCCTCGACCAACGCGATGCCGATGCGCACGAAGTCGGGGTGGGCGACCCAGAAGCCGTCGAGCCCGCGCTTGAGCTGGGTGACGACGTCGCGGATGTAGCCGACCATGGAGACGCGGAAGCTGTCGGCGTCGCCTTCTTCGAAGAGGGTGCCGTACATGCCGCCGATGCACACGGCACCGCGGGGCCGGAGGGCGCCGACCAGCGTGCGGTGGGACTCCTTGATGTGGCGGATGACGATGTCGGGGTCGGCCTTCACGGGGATGCGGTAGTTCGGGTCGTGCTTGAACAGCCGGGCGGTCGCGGCGAGGAAGTCGTGCCAGCCCAGGCTGCCGCCGGCGAAGTACGGATGCAGCGCGTCGGCCATGGGCCCGATGCGGAAGATGGCGCGGGGGGTCTCGAAGACGACGAACAGGCGGACGGTTCCGGCCTCGTAGTCGGGGAAGACCTTGGCGAGCTCGGCCTCGGTGGTGGCGACGAGCTTCGCGACGTACGCAGCCTCTTCCTCGTTCTCCAGCTTGGGCACGTAGAAGGTCAGGGCCTCGGGGAGGGCGCCGCAGGCCAGGGCGTGGAGCACGAAGTCGACGAGGTGCAGGGGAAGCGGGCGCCCGTCGAGCTGGTGCAGGCCGTCGGGCAGCGCGAGGCCAGGGATGCGCTTGATGGGGATGGAGCGACGGGTCTCCGCCAGCGCGTAGTGCTTGCCGCGGTGGTCGGTGAGCTCCAGGGTGCCCTCGAAGCAGCCGTGGAGGTTGTCGATGGCGTCGAGCAGATCGTGGATCTCCGGGGTCTTGCTGTCTTCGCTGTCGGCCCCCCAGAAGGGCACGGTGTCGACGCTCTCGATGATGTCCCGCACGATGGTGGGCTCGTCGGGGCGGACCCGGTGCAGCGCGTTCATGGCGTTGATGGCCATCTTGGCGGTGTCCGGGGGGCCAAAGAGCGTGATGGTGGCGCCGCTGAGGCGCGCTGGGAGCTCGACGGCGGTGGGCGTCGGGGCATCGGGGAGCGGGCCGACGACGACGCGGCCTCGAGGGTCGGTGGCGCCGAGCACGGTGCGGTAGGTCGGGTCCTGAAAGCCGACGCCCACGTTGGCCTCGACGGCGGCGAGGGTGGTGGCGTCGACGAAGGCGCGGTCGGTGTCGCGGGCGGCGAGGAGGCGCTCGAGGTCGGGGGCGACTGCCCGGTAGATGCGGACGAGGGCGGCCATGCGCTCGGGGGCGTGCAGGGCCGGGTGACGCTCCAGCAGGGTCGGATCCGCGGTGAGGCCGGGGGCGCCAGGAACGGAGACCTGAGTGGCGGCGAGGGCCGCGCGGAGAGGCTCGGGGAGGACGAATGCGTAGGCAAGGGGGGACGTCGTCATGGGCGCTCCGGGCGTCCAGCCCTGGTAGCGCTGCGTGCGCTGTGGGGCACTCTTGAGCACGGGTGGCGGAGATGCCACCATGCAGCGCGAGGTTAGGCGAGGGTCACGGGGAGGTCGGTTGTCGTTCGTGCAGGAATTGGTCGGCTACCTTCCATTCCTGGTCGTCGTGTTGGCGGTGGGCTGGCTGCTCTACGTGGGCTCCCTACGGCGGGCGCTGGCCACCCTGCGCGCGCTGGCGAGAGAGACTCCAGGACTTCGGTACGAGCGCTCCTCGGAGGGCGTCCTCGGGGAGCTGGATGGCGTCGACGTGCGCGTGTCCATCGAGCCGCTCCGCGTCGGGTCCCGCGGGTCGGAGCGGCGCTCGACCGAGTTCCGACTGCGGGACGCTCGGACGCCTGTGCTTTCCCTCCAGCCCTTCAGCAAGGCGCTGTCGCCTGTCCGCACGGGGGACGCCGCCTTCGATGGCGAGGTCGCGCTGCTGGGGCCTCGGGCCGAGGCCCTGGCCGCGATGGGTCCCAGCGACCGCCGCCGCGTGGCGTACGCGATCGACGAGGGCTGGGTGTGCGCGAGAGGCACCTGGACCTGTGCGGTGCCTCGCCGCATCGTGAAGCGCTCGGAGCTGGCGTCGCTGCTGGCCCTCGGCCTCGACGCGTGTCGGGCGCTGCGCTCCGACGGCCCGACCGCCGTGGCTCTTGCCGAGCGCGTGATGGGGGACGATCTCTCCGAGGTCCGGCAGGAAGCCCTCGCTGCGCTCCTTGCTGCCGGCCCCCCACCTCCGGAGCTGGAGGCCCGCTTGCTCGCGCAGGACGGCCCTGTGGCGGTGGCGGTGGCGGCCCGACTGCCCGCCCCGCGCGACGGGGACCAGCTCGTGGCCTTCGTCGACCATCCCGACCCCCAGACGTCCTGGCTGGCGACCCAGGAGCTGCAGCGACGGGACGCCGATGTGGCGGTCCTCCGCCGAGGTCTGGTTCGAGGCCTGGAGGGCGACGACTCGTGCGCGGCGGCCATCGAAGCGCTGGCCCGCATTGGCGAGGTGGCGGACGTGCCCGCCCTCCGGGCGCTCACGGAACGGTGGCTGACGTCCCACGGCGATGCAGCAGAGGCGGCGATCCGCGCCATCCAGTCCCGGGCCCGTGGGGCCGGTGTGGGGCAGCTGGCCCTGGCGGACGGCGGCGATGGCGGAGGCGTGTCGGTGGTGGAGGAGGACGCGGCTCGGCGCGCGGCCCGTCGCGATGAGGCCCGATTGCCGGAGTGATGCAGGTGGGGAAGGCGTCGGCCCCGAGCGGACGCTAGCGTCGTCGTGCCCAGAACCCCGAGAGGTAGCCACCGGCCAAGCTCGGAGTCGTGGACGCGCAGCCACAGTCCTCCTTCTCCGCGTCGGGTTCGCCGCCGGCGTCGGTCCCCGTGTCGTCGTCGGAGCTCGTGTTCCCGGTGTCTCCGGTGTTCCCGGTGTTCCCGGTGTTCCCGGTGTTCCCGGTGTTCCCGGTGTTCCCGGTGTTCCCGGTGTTCCCGGTGTTCCCGGTGTTCCCGGTGTTCCCGGTGTTCCCGGTGTGCCCGGTGTGCCCGGAGCTCCCGGTGTCACCGGTGGCGGTCGTCGTGCTGGTGCCGCCTTCACAGTCGTCCGGAATGCCGTTCGAGTCCGCATCTTCGAGGTCGTCGCCGTCCTCGCAGAGGTCGATGTCGTCGCACACGCCGTCCTCGTCGGTGTCGCCCGATGTGTCGTCGCCCGCGCACAGGTCGACCGCGTCGCAGGAGCCATCGCCGTCGGAGTCGTCGAGGGCGTCTGTCGGGCAGGGGTCGATGTCATCGCAGACGCCGTCGCCGTCGCTGTCGCCGGAGGTGTCGTTGCCCACGCACAGGTCGACCGCGTCGCAAGAGCCGTCGCCGTCGGAGTCGTCGAGGGCATCGATGGGGCAGGAGTCGGTGTCATCGCAGGCGCCGTCGCCGTCGCTGTCGCCGGAGGTGTCGTTGCCCGCGCACAGGTCGACCGCGTCGCAGGAGCCATCGCCGTCGGAGTCGTCGAGGGCATCGATGGGGC
>Ga0316204_10000927_pt1 | contig 91367 bp, 82 predicted proteins | sample 6monrhotite_MG_2_FD_205661 | JGI IMG/M metagenome (GOLD analysis project Ga0316204, IMG submission 205661) | Microbial mat bacterial communities from mineral coupon in-situ incubated in ocean water Damariscotta River, Maine, United States -... | ecosystem: Environmental > Aquatic > Marine >... | reverse complement strand
GCGAGTTGAACCAATTATAGCATCAACCGACTGCGGAAAGGAGCGTGACCCACCACGAGAGACAAATCCGAGTATAACTCGGCATATTTTAGGTGCTTGACTGAATGGCCCGATTAAAGGAGCAGACATTTGTAAGCAAGGGGAATTCAATTGAAATAAAGTGGGATTTAACTGGAATCTTCAAATGAGGAAGGCTCGATCGATTTGATTGCTTTCAACATGTTATTCCTATTAAAACAGGAAAGTTCCGTTGATTGACTCTGCACATTCTCAACATGGTTGCCTTGATGAAATAAGTGCTCACCCTTGTGAAGAAGACGTTTTTTGTCTGGTATGATCCGTTGAAGAATGGCTTCCGAAGTGGCCATATATGAACAACCTTCTAGGTAGACTTATGCGTTATTAAATGGTGTCGTTACTGTCTACTTATTCGTTCAATCAAACAAGCAGACAGTACCACCAGAAAACATGAGTTGCCCCGTTTGTCGCTGTAGTTATGCTGAGTTACAGCGATTGAGTGCTGATAAAATGGCTTTAAAAGATGCGCTCATTGTATCGACATCAAAGGCTGCGCCCGTGATATGTTGGCCATTCACATCCAATTGCACGTAGGCGGCAGCTTGCGCATCTGTGCCCATGCCCATGGCGTGTTCATTGTAGTTTTCTATAAGAACACGCTGATTGCTATGCTGTTGCCAAGCATCAACAAAGGCAGAAAGCCCGCCTTCACCACGCCCATGTAAACTTATAGATTTACCTTGGTCTGTCACCTGTATGGTGATGCTGTAAAGCGCACTCTGTTGCTCAAGCTGGTAGCTCTGCAATTGTAAAGGTGTTTCAACGATGAAATGTTGCTGAAACAAAGCATGAAGTTGTTCACTGCCAATCTCACCACCATCGTGCTCACTTTTCTGCTGTACCACCTGCGCCATTTCTATTTGCAACCAGCGTGGCAACATCACCCCATAATCACGTTCCAAAACGAAAGCAATACCGCCTTTCCCCGATTGGCTATTCACCCGAATCACCGCCTGATAATCACGGCCAATATCGCGTGGGTCTATGGGTAAATAGGCCACTTGCCACGGCTCGTTCACCTTTTGCTGCTGTAAACATTTGCGAATGGCATCCTGATGGCTGCCAGAAAAGGCAGTGTACACCAATTCGCCAAACCAAGGGTGGCGCGGATGAACTTTCAAACCTGTACATGTTTTGTAAACCTGCATGATTTCAGCGGGATTGGACAAGTCTAATGCTGGATCAATGCCCTGGCTGTAAAGATTCATGGCCATGGTAAGGATATCCATGTTACCCGTGCGTTCGCCATTACCAAACAATGTGCCTTCAACACGTTGCGCACCAGCCAATAAAGCTAATTCAGCCGATGCCACGGCACCACCACGATCGTTGTGAGTATGCACTGATAACACAACACTATCACGCCGACTGATATGACTGGAGAAGTATTCCACTTGGTCGGCGAAGACATTGGCTGTGCTCACCTCTACTGTCGTAGGCAAGTTGATGATGCAAGGCTGGGTTGGCGTGGGTTGCCATACATCAAGCACTGTATCACAGATTTCTACGGCGTAATCCATCTCTGTGCTGGAGAAACTCTCAGGGCTATATTCAAATGTCCATTGGGTTTGAGGATAACGTTCAGCTTCATGTTTGATCCAGGTTGCACCATCGCGGGCAATGGCCGTTATGCTTTGGCAATCAAGATTAAAAACCCGCTGCCGCTGCACGGGCGAAGTTGAATTATAAAGGTGAACCACAGCTTGATGTACACCAGACAAAGCCTCAAAGGTGCGCGCAATCAATGTTTCCCGGGCAGGTACCAACACTTGAATGCTCACATCCTGTGGAATTTGATTTTCTTCAATCAACCAACGCACAAAATCGTAGTCAGGCTGACTTGCCGAAGGAAATCCGACTTCAATTTCTTTGAAACCAAGCTTAATCAATAGTGCCCACATCTGTTGTTTCTGCGTAATGTTCATGGGCTCAAGCAATGCTTGGTTGCCATCACGTAAATCTACGCTGACCCAGTCAGGTGCCTTGTTTATCACATGGTTTGGCCACGAGCGCTTAGGCATAGCCAAACGTGGAACGGGTTGATACTTGTTATGGTCAAATGTTTTCATGCTGTAGTACTCCGTTTTTATACTCCGCCAAAGTTTTTTGCCTTTGTTTTGATACAGCCTGACTTAAAACAGGTTTGCGAAGTTCCCATGTTTGGGCGAGGAGAAGTTTATAGCAATTTTAGAGAAATGTTCTTGCGATGATGTGGCATATATGCACTAATATGGCAATATAATAGCTATAATATTAGATATGAAGGCATAATATTTCATAAAGTGGAGAGTCTATGGAATTGAATCGTTATGACCAACGGATTTTAGAGGTGCTGCAACAAGAGGGTAAGCTTAGCAATCAGGAATTGGCCGAACGCATTGGTTTATCACCTTCGCCTTGCTTGCGCCGTGTGCGCGCCTTGGAAGAGGCAGGCATCATTACAGCTTACCGGGCATTGCTGGATGCACAGCAGTTAGGATTAACGCTTATGGCACTGATTCATATCTCTATGGATCGACATATACCCGAACGTTTTGCTAACTTCGAGGCTAGGATTGTACACTTGCCTGAAGTCTTGGAATGCCTGTTGATTACGGGTCACGATGCAGACTATCAACTTAAAGTCGTCGTACACGATATGGATGCTTACCAAAAGCTATTGCTGGATGAAATCACCAGCATTGAGGGGGTAAGTGGGGTGCATTCCAGCTTCGTTTTGCGCCGTGTGGTTGATAAAACAGCATTGCCACTACCATAGTGGTGAATATTTAAGGGGTACAAATCAATAGGCTGGAATGCAATTAGGCTGGAATGCTTTTTATTTGCACTCCAGCCTAATATAACCACGTACTTTACAGACTTATTCGGCTAATCAACGTGGATTGATTGTTATGCCAACCTGAGTATTAAGCTTGAAGCGCATCCAAAATAGCCTTGTGTATCTTTTGGTACAGACCTTTGAACTTCTGATTTCTAAAATGCATCAAATTCAATGCAGATAAGGAGATTAGATATGCAAGCTATGAAAATGTTTATCGATACACACGATAAAAATACAGAAACCTTCCCTGAAAACCTGACCCCGGAGCAGTTCGAGGGTTTTTATGCGCAATATGAGCAGGCATGCCTTGCCGAAGGAGTGATTTCGATGCGCGTACATGTGGGTTATGAAGAAGGTCGCGCTTTTTGCCTGACCATGGCACCGGATGTTGATGCTGTTCGCCGTGCACATGAGCGGGTCAATTTACCATTTGATTCGATCACTGAAGTGAAAACAGCAACACCCGGCGATACTTTTTTTCGTCGCCAGAGCCAGGCCGTTTAAATTGACTCAATAAAAAGGAGAATGAATATGAAACAGACGTTAAATATATATATTTCAAGTATTTTGGCTTTAAGTGTACTCGCTTTTGCAGCACCTGCTGCTCAGGCGGGAACCAGCCTGAATGATGAAACCATTTATGCCATATTTGACCAGGCTAATATGGCTGATATCTCAACGGGTCGTCTTGGTTGGAAAAAAGGACGTTCGAAGGAAGTCAGAGAGCTGGCCAGGATGGTGGTGAGTGATCACACCGCAGTGCAACAAATGGGGCGGGATTTAGCAAAAGAGTTGGGTTATGTCGGTACACCACCTGACAATGACAGTTCTGTTTCCAGTCTGGCTGTAGATCTTGCGAGGCTGGAAGCGCTTGATGGCTCTGCCTTTGATAAGGCTTACCTGCGCCATGAAGTTGCTTTTCATTCCGGTGTGATCGCAGCCATTAAGGGCACATTGCTGCCTTCGATTAAAAATCCTAAGTTTAAAACGTTGGTGCAAAAGGTACTTCCCGGATTTGAACATCATTTGGCTGAAACCAAAAGGATTGCTAAAAAATTCAACGTTCAATAATAAAGTGAACTTGACGTAACCTTATTCTTTATCGCACCCTTTCGAAGTGGATGTATACGTGGTTTTATAAGTAGACCAGTATCCATCATGAATGGTGGCGATAAAGGATGGGGTATGACAAATTCTGATCATTTGATCCAACTCTCAGAACAAGGGAAAAAACTTTTTGATGAACGGTTGCTGCATCACACTTTTCCCAAAGGACGCGTGTTGCTTGAGAAGGGTGATAACGTCTCAGGCGCATATTTTGTATTACGAGGTCAGTTGCGTGTGTACACCTATTCACCGATGGGCAAAGAAGCCACGCTCTATATGATTGAACCTGGTGAAACTTGTGTTTTGGCACTCAACAGTATGTTTAATAATATCCTTTATCCCGCATGGGTGGAGACGGAATGTGAAACTGTTTTGGGTGTGTTGCCGGGAGAGATCTACCGCTCCCTGTTTAGACATGAGGTTGGCATTCAGGATTTAACCGTGCAGGCACTTTCTACGGCCGTATTCCGTTTGATGGATGAGTTGGAGCAAGTGCATGGGCAAAAGCTGGATCAACGACTTGCAGGCTTTCTTCTGATGCGGGCTTCCAGTGCCGGTGTGGTTCTAAAAACACAGCAGGAGATTGCAGCGCATATCGGTACCACTCGGGAAGTTGTTGCCAAGCTGTTGGGTGAATTTTCATGCAAAGGCTGGGTTGCGACCAGCAGGGGGCAGGTGAGGCTTTGTGATGCAAAAGCACTGACGACACTCTTTGAGTCTGCGCACTGATTTGTCAGGCCCGGTTGAGATCGAATGGTCTTGCCTGGGGGCCTTAAGCGGGAACTTCCACCTTTGCAGAAAGTTCTTTTTCTATCTTGAGAACCTGCATTGTTGTTGCAACAACGCAATCGGGATTCAGTGATATGGATTCGATGCCTTCCCGAACCAAAAACGCTGCAACTTCCAGATAGTCCGAGGGTGCTTGCCCACAAATGCCAATGTATTTATTCCGGCGTTTACATGCGGCAATTGCCATCTTGAGCATATCCAGGACAGGTTGTTGGCGCTCATCAAACACATGCGCCACAAGCTCGGAATCCCGATCCACACCCAGTGTTAATTGGGTAAGATCATTGGAACCGATGGAAAAACCATCAAACACATCCAGAAAAGCATCGGCAGCAATGACATTGGCTGGAATTTCGCACATCATGTAAATTTCCAGACCATCCTTACCACGTTTCAGACCATGTTTTTCCATTTCTTTCAACACCTTTTTTCCTTCCTCAGGGGTGCGTGTGAAAGGGATCATCAAACGAACATTTTTTAAACCTTTGACCTCACGCACCAAACGCATGGCCTGACATTCCAACGCAAAAGCATCTTTGAAACTTTCCGAGTAATAGCGCGATGCACCCCTGAATCCGATCATGGGATTTTCTTCATGCGGTTCAAATTCATGGCCTCCGAGCAGGTTGGCATATTCATTGGATTTGAAATCAGACATTCTGACGATGACTTTGTTCGGATAAAAAGCGGCTGCAATCATGGCGACACCCTCAGCCAGTTTTTGCACATAAAAGTCTACGGGTGATGCATAGGCTGCGGTACGTTGGAGAATTTCTGTTTTCGCCTTTTTATCCGTGATTTGATCAAAATGCAGCAGGGCATTGGGGTGGATGCCGATGCTGTTGTTGATGATGAACTCCAGACGAGCCAGACCCACACCGTCATTGGGAATGGCACTAAATGAGAAAGCACGATCCGGGCTTGCAACATTCATCATGATTTTGGTTTTTGGATGTCTCAATGTGCCAAGCTCAAGCTGATCAACCGTGAATGGCATGCCTCCCTCATAGATATAACCCGTTTCGCCTTCAGCACATGAAACCGTGATCAGCTGACCTGTTTGAATGGTCGCGGTGGCATGCCCGGTGCCAACCACAGCAGGCAGGCCCAGTTCACGGGAGATGATGGCAGCATGGCAGGTTCGGCCACCACGATTGGTAACAATGGCGGCGGCGATTTTCATGATCGGTTCCCAATCAGGATCAGTCATATCCGTGATCAGCACTTCTCCGGGTTCAAGCTCGTGAATCCGGGATGCATCTTTGATGACTCTGGCAATGCCGGTGGCGATTTTTCCGCCCACGCTTTTTCCTTCGATCAAAATATCACCACGTTTTTTTAGATGATACGTTTCAATGTTTTGTGTGTTTTTCTGGGCATGTACCGTCTCCGGCCGTGCCTGAACAATAAACAGCTCGCCTGAGATGCCATCTTTGGCCCACTCAATATCCATCGGCTGTGTTTTTCCTGCCAGTTTGGAATAATGATTTTCAATGATAACAGCATTATGTGCGAGCCTGAGCAGCTCATCTTCTGAGAGACAATATTGCTGTTGGTCTTCCAACGGCACAGGCACATTTTTGATGGGGTGTTTGAGCGAGTCGGAGTAAATCATTTTGATCGCTTTTTCACCCAGATGACGGCTGAGCACTGGTTTGAAGCCTGCATTGAGGGTGGGTTTGAATACATACGCCTCATCCGGGCTGACAGCACCCTGTACGATATTTTCACCCAGACCATAGGCAGCGGTGATAAATACGGCATTTTTGAATCCTGTTTCGGTATCGATGGAAAACATCACGCCTGCGGATGCAAGATCACTTCTGACCATTTTTTGGATGCCAGCAGACAAAGCGACTTTCATATGATCAAACCCTTTATCAACGCGATAGGAGATTGCGCGGTTGGTAAACAGGGATGCATAAACATGTTTGATGCTTTCAAGGACGTGGGCGGCCCCACGTACATTCAGGTAGGTCTCCTGCTGTCCGGCAAACGATGCATCGGGAAGATCTTCGGCGGTGGCAGAGCTTCGCACTGCAACCGCCAGTGATGTTTCAGTATATTCTTCTGCGAGTTGTGTGTACGCGTCTACAATCTCTTTTTCAAGATCCGGTGGCATGCTGGCATGGGCAATCATGTTACGCAGGTGAGAACCACACATCGCCAGAGCTTTTACATCGTGGGTGTCCAACCCTTCAAGTGTGTGGGCTATTTCATCTTTAAGTCCGTTGTATTCAAGATAGTGCCAATAAGCATCAGCGGTTGTGGCAAAACCGTTTGGCACTTTGATGCCTTGATCAGTCAATTGCCTGTACATCTCACCCAGAGATGCATTTTTACCACCTACGATGGGCACGTCAGAGAGTGCCAATGCATTAAAAAAGCGGATGTATGTCATCACTTTCTCCAGAAATTTTATTGTGGTGTACTATTTTTATTATAGATGAGTTTATATCTGAGTGAAAACTTTTGCGTGATCGCTGTTTTAATGTTGTGTGTGTTCAGCCTTTGATACTGAGTGTGATTCGATCCATGTCTTCCTGAATAGATATGGCTTTTGCATTGTAGGCAAACGTGTGCTGGTTGATGATCATGGTGACCATATTATCTGAAAGATCGACATTGGAGCGTTCAACACCTCCCAACAGAAGTGTGCCAGCACCACCATTGCCGGGTACGTTGGCCAGAGCCGTACCTGATGCGATGCTCTCCTGAAGCAGATTGTTGCCTGTGGATTTAAGACCGCCGGGATTTGAGAATGTTGTGATAGAGAGCTGCCCAATCGGGGTTGGTGTGCCGTTCACATCAGCGTTAATCACGCCGTTACCCTGAATGGCGATGGATGACGTGCCTGAAGGCACTGAAATGGAAGGTTCAAGCGGGTTTCCGTTGTTATCTGTGATGATGCCATTTGTATCAATGTTGAGTGTACCGCTGCGATTGTATGCGGTTCCTTCAGGTGTGGAGACAGCAAGATAACCATTTCCCTCGATGGCAAAGTCCAGAAGGTTATTGGTGACAACAAGCCCACCCTGACGCATGTTTTTTGTCACGGTCGCTGATTCGGTTCCCTGAGTTGTACGGCTCTCTTTAAACCCTGTGGATTCAACATTTGCAATATTATGGGATGTGACCCTTTGAGAAGTGCCAATGTTGCGCAGGGCATTAACGGATGAACTGAAATCTACCATGATTCTATTGCGACACCTCTCTCACAGCAGGCGATGGGTAGGGTCTATAATAAAAAAACAGATCCAAAATCGCCATATTCTTCTTCACCTTATATTTATCGCAGATTATGCCTCTGAGTTTAGAATGAGTTTGCACTTTTGTGACTCACCCATTAATTCCTGCGTAAATAAGGGGCTGTCCCAGATAACTAGTTGTCATTCTTCTTAACCCATTGTTTTAACTGCTTTAATTTAACTTTAGAATCACTGTTGTTAAAACGCCACTCACATTCCTTCAAAAATAGCGGAAAATGCTCTTTGGGAACACCATTAAACCTCCGCATGTGTCGCTTGGCTTGATTCCAAAAATTCTCAATGCCATTGATGTGATTATGTTTGTTGGCAAACAACTTTGAATGGTTGATGCGGTAGTGTTTGAACTCCGAGATATCCAGAACGTTATATCCACGCCAACAGTCGCTATAAACGATACTATCAGGGATCACTTTCTGCTGAATGATCGGTATTAATGTAGCCGACTTGGCATCAGGAATGATCTTAGTATAAACCTTTCCACCCCTTTTTAACAAACCAAATACAGGGATTTTTCCAGCCGCGCCTCTGCCTCTTTTGCCTTTCCGTGCCCCACCAAAATATGACTCATCAACTTCAATCTCACCACTAAGAAACTCGGAAGCTTCTTGCTCAAGCTGGTGGCTAATAATCATACGCAATCGATGAAAATAATATGCCGATGTTTTACGATTAACTCCAATGAGATCTGCCGCACATCGGGCTGTAGTGCCAGCAACAAAATGCTCTAGCAGACGATTCTGCTTGTACCAACTTAATCGACTCTTTCTCATGCCACCCTCGATAGTACAATTTATGCATTATCTGGGACAGCCCCTTAAACACATAACAAGATGCTCAAGTTGGGTCGCAAAACAGTTGCGCGGTTTTTTGCGGCCCCTTAGCTTAATCGTTATGCATAAACAGAGTCTATTTACCGTAAAATAATGAAAGAAATATACGCATTAACATCAAAACAGATGGAGCAACTACATCACTTATATCAAAATCAGTGGTGGACTAAAGACCGCTCCCTTGAAGAGACCATCAAAGGCGTTGAAGGCTCTCAGGTCTGTATTGGTTTAGTCGACAAAAATGACACATTGAAGGGCTTTGCCAGAGTTATCACTGACTTCACGTTCAAAGCTTTAATTTTTGGTCTCATTATTGCCGAAGAATGTAGAAACTCAGGTTTAGGAGAGCAACTCATATCTCTTATTAAAAACGATGAAAAACTTATCGAAGTAAAACACTTTGAACTTTATTGTCTCCCTGAACTTGAAGCGTTTTATAAGCAACATGGTTTTTCAGATGACATTGGCGACATTAAGCTATTGAGATATATCAATGCATAACCAACCATTTGCTATCATTCACGGGAACACACAAAGATGATGCGCGCATACGTCATCAAAGAACCCGGAGGCCCGGAGAAACTACAACTTCAAACGTTACCCAAACCCAGCCCGCGAAGCGGATGGGTTTTGATTCGGAATCGCACATTTGGACTCAATCGATCTGAATGGTTCACAAGACGAGGGGAATCACCATCCGTAAAGTTCCCCCGGGTGCTTGGTATTGAGTGTGTGGGTGAAGTTATTGCTGCACCGGATTGCGCTCTGCTACCCGGCCAGCGTGTGATGGCAATGATGGGCGGAATGGGAAGAGCATTTGATGGTTCATACGCGGAGTATGTGCTTGTTCCGCATCAACATGTGTTTTCAATCGAATCAAAACTGGACTGGAAAACCCTTGGCGCTCTGCCGGAAATGTTACAAACAGCACATGGATCTCTCCATACCGGCCTTGAAATTGAGAGCGCAAAAAATCTGTTAATCAGAGGTGCAACATCCTCCATTGGCTTTGCAACGATGGCTCTGGCAAATGCGGCTGGACTTGAGGTCATCGCGACAACCCGGAATAAAGAAAAGATCAGAGAACTTATGGATGCAGGCGCAAAACATGTGATTGTGGATGATCGTTCGATCGCACTTCAAGCCCGAAACATCCATCCAGATGGCTTTGACCGTATACTGGAACTGGTTGGAACAACAACATTGCTGGATTCGCTACAAGCAGCCCGACAGGGTGGCATTGTATGTATGACTGGCATTCTTGGTGGTCAGTGGACTTTATCTGAGTTTGAACCCATGGGTGATATTCCCACAGGCATAAAGTTAACATCATACAGAGGCGATGCGTCCAACATTACACACGCTCAGCTTCAGGCATATGTCTCCCTTGTCGAATCCGGCACATTGAAAATCAGGCTGGGTCCAACGTTTCCGTTCGAAAAACTCCGTGAGGCACACACCTTGATGGACGAGAATCAAGCAAGTGGTAAGATCGTCATAGAAATTTTGTAACTCGACTTTCAAACAATCACGACACAGTTCAAGGAGAACAGATCACATGTCAGCAGCGCAAAATACTCGCCCTCCCTTTCCCCCATTTACCTGCGAAACAGCAGCTCAAAAAGTACGCATGGCTGAAGATGCATGGAACACACGTGAACCTGAACGGGTTTCGCTCGCTTATACCCCTGATAGCACTTGGAGAAATCGTGCTGAATTTCTCTCAGGGCGCGAGGCAATTGTGACATTCCTCCAGCGCAAATGGGCCAAAGAAATGGACTACCGCCTGATCAAAGAATTATGGGCATTTGACGGCGCACGCATCGCAGTACGTTTCGCTTATGAATGGCATGATCATGCTGGCAACTGGTTTCGTTCTTATGGCAATGAAAATTGGGAATTTGATGAACATGGCCTGATGCAGCGTCGTATCGCAAGCATCAATGATCTCGCAATTGAAGCGTCGGAACGTAAATATCACTGGCCTTTAGGTCGCAGGCCAGACGAACATCCAACGTTATCCGAGCTTGGTCTCTGATATACCTCGTAAGAAGTGGTACGCAAATGCGCGCAACCCTAACAATACTAACGAATAAAAAGGGGATATGACTCGTGGAGCAAATAAGCATCATTAACAGTATCGAAGTACCAACAGGCATGGAAAACCAGGCTATAAAAGTTCGAGATGAATATGTTGAATATTTTCGCCAGCAAGCAGGCTTTGTCAGCTCAACTTTTTATCGTTCGATCAATGAAGAAAACAAATTCAATTTCATCAACATTGTTGTATGGGAATCTTATGATGCGTACAGCGCAGTGGTAAACAGCGCAGCATTGGATAACGCTGGTGAAAACAACGATGGCATGAAGGTACTTGGCAATGGCTTTCCTGAACCCATCGCAGTTTCACCGGGCCAATACAAAATGATCGGATAATCATTCTACTGTAGGTGAAAAAACATGAACCCTTTTTCTGAATATCACAGATACGATGCGCTTGATTTAGCAGCGTTGGTTAAAAAAGGCGAAGTCTCACCTGCCGAATTACTCGCTGAAGCACAAAGCCGTCTCTCAACAGTAAATCCACAACTTCATGCCGTGATATATCAAATGAATTCCCTGGCTGAATCACTCATCATGGAATTGGATAAAAACAGCCTTTTTAGTGGTGTCCCTTTTCTTGTGAAAGACCTTATGTTGCCCTTTGCGGGTTTCCCAATGTCTAACGGCAGCAAAGCAATGAAAACATATATTCCGGCTGAAGATAACGATATGGTAAAAAGATTAAATGCCGCAGGATTTATTACCTTTGGCAAAACCAGCACATCCGAGTTAGGCACCTCTTCTCTCACCAATCCGACTGCTTTTACAGCAACACTCAACCCGTGGGATTTAACAAAAAACGCCGGTGGTTCCAGTGGTGGAAGTTCTGCCGCTGTTGCGGCGAGAGTCGTGCCGATGGCTTATTCCAGTGATGGCGGCGGTTCAATCAGGTTACCAGCTTCATATTGTGGTATTTTTGGTTTCAAACCATCAAAACAGTTGAATCAATATGAAAACATGACAAACGCTTGGGGTGGCGCCGTGGTCAGTCATGTTTCAACTGTTTCAGTACGGGACAGCGCCGCTTACCTTGATTTAGTCACTGGGAATAGCGAGACAAACGATTCCCGTTCAGAACCGAAAAAAAATAGCTACCTGGTCTCAGTCACTCAACCGTCTTCGACATTAAAAATTGGCCTCATCACAGAAGCGCCGACAAAAACACCCGTACATCATGAATGCATCCATGCAGCGGAAGCCGCTGCAAAGCAGTGCGAAGCTTTGGGGCACCATGTTGAAAGTATACCATGGGGTTTTGATGGCAGGGAATTGATGCGGGCTTTTTTAACCATTGTATTTTACTACACATACAAAGATATTGTTAATATGGCCAATCTTCTGGGCCTTGAGGTGAAGAACCTTGATATTGAATTAAACACCCGTTTTATGTCACTCGTCGGCAGCGGCATCAAACCTGAACAGGTGAATGCCGCTTTGCAGGTATGGGAAAATACCGCTCAACACATGACCAGACTGCATCAAAAGTATGATGTAATTTTAACACCCACAGTCGCAACGCCACCTTTAGCAAGTCATGATCTTGATCCATCTGGTATTGAAAAAACAGTGATGCGTTTTTTGATTTCAACAGGACTTGGCAAAAAAGTGCTCAACAATAATTTTCTCGATACGCTCATTGATAAATCTTTATATCAAACACCCTTTACACCCATTGCCAACATGACAGGACAACCGGCCATGTCTGTGCCACTCTATTGGGATAACGACAGACTACCACACGGCGCACACTTTATGGCTGCCGAAGGCAATGATAGGATACTATTCATGTTGGCAGGCCAACTGGAAGCCGCACACCCCTGGAAAGATAAAATTCCAAAAGAGAGTTAAAAAGATGGATGAGAAGAGATGAACAGAAACGTAACACTACACTTCTTTTGTGGGAAAATGGCGGCGGGAAAATCCACATTGGCCAAAAAACTGAGCGATCAACACCATGCCATCCTGTTAAGCGAAGATGATTGGTTATCCCAGCTCTACCCAGAAGAAATTATTGATATCTCAGGTTACATAAAATACTCAGCTCGCTTACAAAATATATTATCAGAGCACATCCAATCGCTGCTTTCTCAAGGTGTGTCTGTGGTTCTCGATTTTCCCGGGAACACCAGAGATCAACGCAACTGGTTTCGTAACATCTATGAGCAGGCAAATGTTTCACATACCCTGCACTTTGTGGATGTCAGCGATGACATATGCAAACAACAATTAAAAGAAAGAAGCAAAAACATGCCCGATGATGCAGCATTTACCTCAGAAGCAACTTTTGATGCCATCACTCAATATTTTCAAGCTCCTTCAGCAAACGAAGGTTTCAACATCATCAAATATGAACAAAAACACTCGCTATTGGTCAGTAAATGAACATAGAACTGATAAAAATAGACAACCCAAGCGCAGAAGATACCAAACCCATTACAGATGGCATAAGCAGCTATGGACTGGCTGAAGTAGGTGGTATCGAACCCATCAACAAGGCCATTCATTTAAAGCTGGATACACAAATCATTGGTGGCGCAACAGGTAAAATACATTTTGGTAAATTCTATTTAGATCAAATTTGGGTGAGTGAAAAACATAGAAATCAGGGTTATGGAACAAAAATCCATGCTCTCGCACTGGAAATCGCCAAAGAAAATGGCTGCAAATCTATTTGTTTACAAACATTAAATGAAAAAGCCGTAAAACTATACTTGAAGCGGGGTTACAAAACGGTTGCGCAGGTTGAAGATTACGTTAAAGGATTTAATCTTTACCATATGTTGATGCCACTCTGACACCATCACTTATAAACCCCTTAGCTACTCATGATATAATTAAATCATTTTCTATCTCACAATTCTGCTAACATCCAACCATGCCATTTGATTTAGCTGTTATTGACCTCGACAACACACTGTATGCAGCCGATTCCGGCGTGTTTGCACGCATGGATCAACGCATGACCGCTTTTGTGGCGAAAGAATTGGAGATAGACGCCAAAACAGCCAATGAACTGCGTGTAAAATACTGGAAGGAATATGGCACAACCCTACGCGGTATGATGTTACACCACGGCATGGAGCCAGAAGTGTTCCTGCATGACGTACACAACATCAATGCCCACGAAATCCTCTCAGAAGACAAAGCATTGGACAAAGCCCTGACACGGCTTCCGGGCCGAAAAATAATCCATACCAATGGCATCCATGAACATGCCGAACGCATCCTTGAAACACTTGGTGTACTCCACCACTTTGAACGCATCTACGACATCCGTTTTAATCGCTACATCCCTAAACCCTGCAAAGAGACGCTGGCCATGCTGATTGAAAAAGAAGGAGCCACACCGAACCGCACACTGGTTGTAGATGACATGCCAGATAATCTGGCCGCAGCTGCTGCACTGGGCTGTAAAACCGTCTGGATCACGCATGAAACAAAAAAAGGCACATGGGATTACCATGTGCCATCATTTCACCACCTGCCTGATCGGTTCTCATCAAGCAGTTTATGATTATTGTAAATAACACCCGCTAATAACTTCATAAACCAACCAAAACAATGGTGCATCAAAAAAATCACTTCACCATAAAACAGCCGTACTAAGCTGATGATTTCCTATCGTTACTGATTCATCTTATCAAAAAATTCAGCGTTGTTTTTAGTCGAACCCAGTTTATCCAGTAAAAATTCCATCGCATCCACTGTGTTCATGGGTGAAAGAATTTTGCGAATCACCCAAACCTTTTGCAGGTCATCACGCTCGGTTAACAGCTCTTCTTTACGCGTGCCTGATGGCGCAATATCAATCGCGGGGAATACACGTTTATCAACCAGCTTACGTTCAAGCTTGATCTCCATATTACCCGTGCCCTTGAACTCTTCAAAGATCACTTCATCCATCTTCGAGCCGGTATCCACCAATGCCGTTGCAAGAATTGTTAATGAGCCACCACCCTCAATATTACGCGCAGCGCCAAAGAAACGTTTTGGACGATGCAGCGCATTAGAATCCACACCACCCGAAAGAATCTTGCCGGATGATGGCACCACAGTGTTATAAGCACGTGCCAAACGGGTAATCGAATCAAGAAGAATCACAACATCTTTACCATGCTCAACCAAACGTTTTGCTTTCTCAATAACCATTTCAGCAACCTGTACATGACGCTGAGCCGGTTCATCAAAGGTTGAAGAGACAACCTCCCCCCGCACCGAGCGTTTCATATCAGTCACTTCTTCAGGACGCTCATCAATTAAAAGAACAATCAGGACCACTTCCGGGTGATTGGCTGCAATTGAATGTGCAATTGACTGCATCATCATCGTCTTACCCGTACGAGGCGGTGCAACCAGAAGGCCACGCTGACCTTTACCAATAGGCGAGACGAGATCAATGATGCGCCCGGTCATATCTTTGTTGGTTGGATTTTCAATCTCCATATGGAGGCGTTGATCTGGATAAAGTGGCGTCAAATTATCGAACAGCACTTTGGTGCGTGCATCTTCAGGAACTCCGCCATTGATCGCATCAACCGTCTTCAATGCAAAATAACGTTCGCCTCGACGTGGTGGGCGAATTTCTCCGCTAATGGTATCACCCTTACGCAGGAAGAATTTGCGAACCTGATGGATGGAAACATAAACATCATCCGGGCCCGCAAGATAATTTGCATCTGGAGAGCGAAGGAAACCAAAACCATCCGGGAGAATTTCAAGCACGCCTTCACTATGGATGGTACCACCACGTAGCGCATGTGCGCGTAAAATAGCAGAGACCTGCTCCTGTTTGCGCATACCCGCCAGATTATCAATACCCAGAGAATCAGCCTTTGCAAGCTGCTCTATCTGATTCATTTCAGACACATCACGAAGATGAAGCGTTACCCCTGCAAACTCATCAGAGACGGGCTCTTCTTCCTGTTCGAATTTACGTTTACGACCGCCACGATCATTACGATCGCTATTATTCCACTTGCCATTTCGCCCTTTATTACGTGGTTTATTATGTCGTCCCTCTTCTGAAACTGGTTCGACCTGTTTCTCCTGATCAGAGCCACTGTCTACAGGAGCTGAATTTGTCGCTATCTCTGGCGTTTTGCTCTCCTGCACTGGCTCATCTGAAACTTTTTTACGGCGTGTACGACGAACAGGTTTTTCCTGATCTGGATTTTTTTCTGTTGTAGAAACTGAGTCCGCAGCTATTTTCGGAGTTTGAGTTTCCGGTGCTGGTTCATCTGCCACTTTCTTTCGACGTGTCCGGCGAACCGGTTTTTTTTCAACAGTCGCTTCATTCGCTACAGGTGAATCACTCTTCGCTTTAACTTCTTCAATAACATTTTCAGTAGCAGACATGCTTACTCCAGGTCGTTTTTAAGGGTTGTGATAGGCTGAAAATAAAAACAGCAGACGGGATTATTAATGAGATCAGAAAAGATTTATCTTATTGACCGGCGGAAACGATGCCTGACTTGGCAACAGATGCATTGCTACCGAAGCACTCGAAGCGTGTCAACCACCAAAATGTTCTGCCAACTTTGTGTGCAAAGCATTTACTTCCATTTTCAGTGCTTTCATATCGTCATCGTTTTGAATCAAATAATCAGCGATATTTAAACGTTGATCATCACTACACTGTCTGGCAGTGATAGCATCAAAGGTTTTTTCAATCATATTATTGCGTTTTAATGCTCTATATTTTCTGACCTGCATCCCAGCCATGACTACAACAATACTATCAACCCGATCACACCCCCCTGACTCAATCAGGGCAGAAGCCTCTATGACAGTATAAGCTGTTCTCTGGTTTTTTTGCCATCTGTTTGCTTCTTGCCAAATGAGCGGGTGAACAATTCGGTTCAGTTGTTGGGTCTTATCATCACTGGCAAAACATATCTCTGCCAACCTTGCCCTGTTTAATTTTTTGCCATCAAGAATCACTTCTCCAAAGTGTTCAACAAGCGCTGCAAGCCCCTTACTTCCAGGTTCTATGACCTGATACCCCACCTTGTCCAAATCAAGCACTGGAATGCCCAGATCAACAAACATGGATGCCACCGTGCTTTTTCCACTTCCAATACCCCCCGTTAACCCAACAATCGGAGGTTTGGCATGCCCCCTTTCGTCAGACACGAATCAGTTCAGTATACCATTGAAGAATATCAGCTCCCCACAGAAACCAGATCATACCTGCGGCGGCAAGGTAAGGACCAAATGGAATCTCAGCGCGCATATGTTTTTTTGCTACAAGCAAAATAATACTACCAACGACAGCGCCAACAAATGATGAAAAAAACACGATAAATGGAAGAGCCTGCCAGCCCATAAAAGCACCCAACATGGCGAGCAACTTAAAATCTCCATAACCCATGCCTTCACGACCAGTGATAAGTAAAAACAGCCGTGCAATGATCCAGAAAGCGCCATAACCAACAACAGTGCCAATCACTGCATCCTGTAAATATCCAAATCCATAGGCAAACATCAGTCCAATCACAATGCCGGGAAATGTCAGAACATTCGGGAGCAGGCCCGTCTCCAAATCAATCAAGGTAAGTACCCACAACAGACTAACCAGTAACAAAACCTGTAATAACATCATGTTTAAACCAAAATGCCATGCAAGGCCTGCCCAACTTAGGCCCATCAAGAGCTCAAGTACTGGATAACGCATTGAAATTTTTGTTTTGCAGTGGCGACATTGACCACTCAAAAATAACCATGAGAGCAGCGGAATATTATCATACCAGACAATTGCATGTTCACAGGATGGACATCGACTACCTGGTGTCACCACAGATAAACGTAAAGGGATACGATGGACACAGACATTGGCAAAACTTCCGAATATCAGCCCAAATACGCCTGCCGACAATGTTATAAACCATGTCATCTCCACTAAGAAGACTCCTTCATACCTAATTTTTTTAATCGATAACGAATTGAACGAAAGCTGATGCCAAGAATGCCTGCCGCTTTTGTTGCATTCCCTTTGGATTCCTGCAACGCTTCAGAAAGCAACTGTCGTTCAATACTTTCTAACGCCTGATCAAGATTACCTCCCTGTTGCTTCAAATCATTCAGCGTCAGCGAACTACTCCCTGCGTCAGGGTAAAAGTCATCGAGCAATGACTCATCAAGTGAATCTCCATCAGACAAAGCAAGTAATCGTTGCAGCAAGTTTTCAAGCTCCCTGACATTCCCTAACAATGGAAGTTTCGATAAACGCTGCATACATACATCGGAAATATGTGTGTGTTCTCCGCCCCAATGTTTTAGCAATGACATCACCAATGCAGGAATGTCTTCACGCCTTTGGCGAAGGGCTGGCATATGGATGGGTACCACATTCAATCGATAAAACAGATCTTCGCGAAAAATCCCCTGCTGCACAGCCTCACCCAAATTGCGATTGCTTGCAGCAATGATCCGAACATCAACCTTACGCTCTGTCTTCTCTCCTACTCTGCGCACCTTCATATCCTGCAAAACACGCAACAGCTTCACCTGAGCCGCCAGAGGCATTTCACCCACTTCGTCAAGAAACAACGTTCCACCATCAGACGACTCAATCAAACCCATACGGTCACTGTCTGCGCCAGTAAAAGAACCTTTACAATGACCAAACAACTCAGATTCAAACAGTCCTTCAGGAATTGCACCGCAATGAACAGGCATAAATGGACCTGAGCCACGTGGAGAGTGTTTATGCACAAAACGAGCCGCCAACTCTTTACCTGTGCCAGACTCCCCACTGATCAACACTGTGAAATCTCTTGCTGCGGCCCGCAACAAACGCTCACGAACACGTTGCATCAGCGTTGATTCACCCACAAAAACTTCATCTTTGGTTGCCGATTGATGTTCAGTCAAAACATCATCATTTTCGGCAAGTGCCCTCTCAATTGCCTGACCCAGCTCTTCAGAAGACACGGGTTTGGTCAGGTAATCAAAAGCCCCCTGTCGCATGGCTTCAACTGCTGTTTCTGCACTTGCATAAGCAGTCAGAAGTAATACCCTGGCTCTTGGACAAAGATCCACTGCCATGCGTACAACATCGATACCCGCATCATAACCATTCATTCGCAAATCTGTCAGAACGATGTCAAAACCCCGTGATTCCAGCAGTGCCTGTGCTTCTTCAGGATCTGCGGCTTCCGCAACGATATGTCCTCGTCCTTCCAGCCCCAGCGTTAATACCTGACGGGCATTTGCCTCATCTTCCACCAACAAAATATCAGCCACTTACCACTTCCCTGGGTTTAACAAATTTAACATCTCCTCGAATAATGAACTTACTACCATCATCAAGCATTTCTACATTGACATGCCAGTCATTCATTTGACAAACCTGCCAAACTGTTGCCAAACCAAGGCCAATTCCCGATGTCCGTCCTGTCGCAAAAGGTTCAAAAAGAGACCCTTTCATCTCTTCGGCAATACCGCCACCCTGATCCGCAATCGATAGTTCCCAACACGCGCCTCCCGTACCATTTGCGAGTCCGAGTGTGATCTCAACTGTATTAGGACGACTACTTGCCTCAACAGCATTTCGTAGCAGATTATCTAACACCAAACGAAAATGATCAGGATCAACCGTCAATGAATCAAGATCGCATCGCCACGTCACCCCATACTCTCCCCTCATATCAACCTGCACAACCGAAGAACCGATAAGTTCTGAACATAAAACAGGAACTGGCTCAGGTGTTAATGGCTGAACATAATCAAGCATATCTGAAACCAGCCGATTCAGGCGATGGATCTCTTCCGTCAGAATTCGCTGAATATCCTCCTGTTTATTTTTAGCAACTGTTCTCATCAATTCAACAGATTGGCCGATTGTCTGCAACGGATTTCGAATTTCATGCGCTAACATCGCGACCATACGCCCCATAGCAGCAAGTTTATCCTGCTCAGCCAGTTTTCTTTCCAACTTTCTTACATCACTGATATCAACCAGTGTTAACAACCAGTGTGCAAATGGATCATGCCCGGGAAGTGCAGCGGCAGTCACAAGACATGCACCTGATGCCGTTTTCCACTCACACTGAAATGTTTGGTTTTTAGAAAAACCAAGAAAATCAATCAATGCATCAGGAACGTCAGCAATTTCACGCAATGTTATCCATGACAAACTATGGTTTATGGCAAGCAAGCGATAAGCTGATGGGTTGCAATCCTGAATATGTAATGCCTCATCTAAAATCACAACACCTTCCTGCATTGTGCTCACGACTTGTTCATGAAGCTCTCTTAAACGGCGATGCTGTCGAACAGCCTGACGGCTCTCTTGCTGTAGACTGGCATGCCGTCTGGCAATCGCAGCCATAACACCACCCACAAGAAAAAGCGCGGAAGTTTGAAGTAATATATGCAAAGTTTCAGATGAAGAAATTGGCAAACTTTGCCACAGCGAAAATCCATAAATCGCAGCCAGATAACAGATACAGGCCATGATTGAGATCAGCAGAACAATCAATACATGCGACTGTGTTCCCGCTGCAATAATAATCAAGCCAAACAGGAACACAAAAGGACTCTGGATACCACCTGTTAATACAACCAGGCCAAGTACCAGCAACATATCGAATGCAAACTGGGCAAAAATTTGCATCGAAAAAGAAACCTTTGAGCGAATCAAGTTCCATTCCAGGCCAGTAAAAAGCAAAAACGTCAATACTATCGTAATAAATAATGGACGTTGTGATGAAGGTGCTGGCATATAGAAAAAATACGCCGTCGCAAACAAGATCACTGCAGAAGCAAGAGTCCGATAACCTAATAGCTTCTTCAAGCGCACACGCCCCTCATGGATATCTATCAGCGTGGGGCTGGCTTCTATCATCAGAACCTACTTGTTAAGTATCATGTTAGATAAATTAAGCTCTTTTCTTAAACAACCGAAGCCATCTGGAAGATAGGCAAGTACATCGCAATCACCAGCCCACCGATGACAACACCCAAAAAGGCCATAATAAGAGGCTCCATCAACGCAGTCATATTATCAACTGCTGTATCAACTTCTTCTTCGTAAAAATCTGCAATTTTGGAAAGCATTTCTTCAAGGCTACCAGTCTGCTCACCGATCGATATCATTTGTGTCACCATCACAGGAAACACACCGCTGGCCTCTAAAGGCGTCGTCAGTGTCATACCCTGACTGATCGAATCTTTTGTCTCTAAAATCACCTCTTCAATCACCAGATTACCTGAGGTTTCCGCTACCGTGTCAAGTGATTCCAAAATCGGAACCCCCGCAGCCGACAAGGTTGAGAATGTCCGACAAAAACGTGCCACAGCACCTTTACGAAGCACATTGCCAATAACAGGAAGGTTAAGCAGCAGTTTATCAAGCTGATAATGCCCTTGGGGCGTTTTGTAAATCGCCTTGATTGCATACACCAATACGAAAGGTGCAAACAAAACGATATACCAATATTCAACAAATATGTCTGAAATGGCCATGGCGATCTTGGTTGGACCCGGAAGCTCTGCACCAAAGCTGGAAAACATCTCACTAAACACAGGGATCACAAAAATCATCAGCACTGATGTCACAATAAATGATACCACTAGAATCGCAGCCGGATAAACCATAGCTGATTTAATCTTACTTTTAAGTGCTAAAGCTTTCTCTTTGTAAGTGCAGAGACGTAAAAGAATTGAATCCAAAATACCGCCCTGCTCACCCGCCTCGACCAATGAGCAAGTCAGACGGTCAAACTCCTTGGGAAACTTGCGTAACGTCTCTCCCAATGGAGAACCACCCTCCAATTCAGTACGAATGCTTTTTAAAAGTTTAACCAGTGACTTTTTTTCAGCCCCCCGTTCAGCAAGCTCAAAACACTGAACCAATGGCAAACCCGCATTGATCATCGTTGAGAGTTGCCTAAAAAAGATACTGATATCTTTATCAACAACTTTTTCAGGAAAAATTTCTATCTCAATCGGTTTTTTCTTAACCTTGATCTCAACCAGGCCCTGTCGCCTTATGCTTGCGGTTGCAATATCCTTGTTTGCAACATCTAGCTCACCACTTTTAGGCTGCCCCTGTTTTGTTTTTGCTTCCCATAAAAAAATCGCCATCAGTCAGCCACCGTTACACGTAAACACTCTTCGAGTGAAATCGCGCCCTCTTTCACCTTATTTAACGCTGCCATTCGTAGGGTTTTCACACCTTTTGATACAGCAATTGTATTAATTTCGTCACTGTTTTTTCCAGCATAGACCGCATCACGAATTTCATCATACACAGGCATCACCTGATAGATTCCCACTCGCCCTTTATAACCCGTGCCATTACAAACAGCACATCCTTTGCCATGCATGGGTGCAAAGCTTCCAGCATCCTCATTTTTCACTCCGGCATCAATAAGTGCCGCGACAGGAACTTCAATAGCTTCAGAACATTCAGCACAGTTGCGTCTAGCCAGACGCTGAGCGGTCACAAGGTTGACCGCTGAGCCCACAAGAAATGATTCAATACCCATATTGATCATCCGTGTCATCGTTGAAGGCGCATCATTGGTATGCAATGTCGCTAACACCAAATGTCCCGTTAAGGCCGCTTTAATACCGATCGCTGCTGTTTCCTGATCCCGGATTTCACCAATCAAAATAATATCAGGATCCTGACGTAAAAATGAACGCAGCGCAGCAGGAAAGTCCAAACCAATCTGAGGATGCACATTCACCTGATTAATACCCATAAAGTTAAACTCAACAGGATCCTCTGCCGTACAGATGTTTGAACCTGGCTGATTCAATTCAGCAACAGCAGAATAAAGGCTCACTGTTTTACCGGATCCTGTCGGCCCAGTCACCAGCACCATGCCATAAGCCTGATGAATCGCCTGTTGGAAATTTTTGAGATCAGCCTCTTCATATCCCAACTTGGTCATATCCAGTTGTAAATTGGATGGATCCAGCAAACGCATCACAACCTTTTCACCAAACAGTGTTGGAAGCACGGAAACACGGAAATCTACCGTTTTTGCTTTTGACAGCCTTAATTTGATTCGCCCATCCTGAGGAAGACGGCGTTCTGAAATATCAAGGCGCGCCTGGATTTTTATACGTGAAACAATCGCATCGCGCATCTTCATTGGAGGGCGCATAATTTCGTGCAACACACCATCGATTCGATAACGGACTCGAATCAGTTTCTCATAGGGTTCAATATGAATATCTGAAGCATCGCGCTTAATAGCATCAAGCAGTATCAGGTTAACCAGTTTAACAATTGGAGCGCCTGCACTCTCCGTTGCCATACTGTTTTCATCAAATTGGGCTTCTTCAGTATCAATGATTTCCATATCATTGGCACCAAGCTCGCCCATAACATCTTCGAGCTCATGAGCAGATCCACTCATTTCATCAAACTTCACAAGCAGCTGACTCTCTGGGACAATGACCACATCAACCTGACTGCCACTGATAAAGGCAATTTCATCCAGGCTGTTGATGTCATAAGGGTCAGCCACGGCAAGTGTAATCACATTGCCTTTTCTCTGGATGGGTATTGCCATGTTTTTACGCATGACATCTACGGACAGCTTGGTGATCTCCGGGTCAATCTCAACTTTATCCAGATCAATGACCGGTCGCCCAAAAGATTTCCCAATAAATTTTGCAAGGTCAATTTCTGTGAAAATATTCTGTTTAACCAGCTGTGCCGTTAGCGTATCACCATTCAGCTTCATTTCGCGCTGAACATTTTCCAATTGCTCTTTGGTAATAACCTGCTTTCTCAGCAAAATATCCCCAAGACGTGTCTGCTTCATGCGGCACTCTCCCAACCCGGCAAACTCACCGGCGAACGATTAATCTGTGTTTCAGTCCACCGCAATATCTCTAGGTAATCCGGACTATCCACATCATGCCATATCGAAAATGATGCCGCTCCCTGAGCAATCAACATCGGCAGTCCATCAATACTCACTCTTCCACTGGCCCGTGCTGTGTTACAAAACACAGTATTTCCATCCGGGCGATATACAGCATCAATCGCGGCACCCTTACCAGACAAGACAAAAGGAAAATCACTCTCACCTTTCAAACCAATCGAGGTTGTATTAATAATCACACCTGATTTCAAACTGGCCGCCTCAACATCATCAGCTCTCCATTCAACCACTTCACAATCCATATGAGGATAGTGCGCTCTTGCATCTGTCGCAAGCGCTTCAGCCCGATCCTGGCTACGATTACAAATATACAGCCTGGAAACTTTCCGTTGGGATAAAGCATGAACAACCGCCTTAGCCGTTCCACCAGAACCAAACATCAGAACACTTCCCGCATTCGGATCAACACCAACAGCATCCATCGCCGCTGCAAAGCCGATCCAATCGGTATTGGTTGCTTGCCACCCGGATTCAGTGCGGGTCACAGTATTGACCGCTCCAATTAATCTGGCGCTATCATCCAGTTCAACATACGGAATGACACTCTCCTTATAAGGCACAGTCACATTAAAGCCCTGAATATTTAGTGCCCATAGCCCCCGAATTGCTGACTCAATGTCATCCTCCTTCACGCAGAACGGAACATACACTGCATCCACGCCACTTTGCTTTAAAAAGCGGGACTGAAACACTGGCGAAAGTGAATGTTCGATTGGATTGCCTATAATTCCAAACAGCTTTGTTTTTCCATTGATTCTCACGCCTCGTTAGCGTAAAGATTTGAGCTTCACATGTCAAAAAGCTCAGTTTTTGCGATCATTTAATTCCTTAATTGCGCTTTCAACTTCTTTTTCTATATCACTTTGATTCAGTTTATTTATCATTAATTTTTCTGTGACATCCATAGCAATTTCAACTGAAAGGGCTTTCACCTCTTCCAATGCCTGCTCTTTAGCAAATTCCATGTCACTTCTAAAAAGTAATTTTTTCTGCTTCAACTCGGCTTCTATTTTTTTTATTGCGTCATCATGAAAACAGACCGCCTTACTACGGGCCTCCTCCAATATTTTTTGCGCCTCATTCTCCAATCCTTTCAATTCAGACTGGTATTTTTCCAATACAATTGAACTCTCTTCACGTATTAATTCTGCCTCAGACAACTCATGTCTAATTTTATTAACTCTTTGATCAAGCACACGATGGATCACTGGTAAAACAAATCGTTGAAGAATAAAAAGAAGGAAAAGAAATGAGATCACTGTCCAAAACACCTCAGAGGTGAAATGCGTCACGTCAAATTGTGGCAGGCCTTTGATTTCTGTCGTATCGACTGGAGACAAAAGTTAACCCTGCCCCATAATGATAAATGCAATAACCAATGCATAAAGTGCAATAGTCTCCACCAGTGCAAAACCTATCCAGGCATATTTGGCCAAAACAGGCTCAGCTTCAGGCTGTCTGGCAACCGCTTCGATCATCTTGCCAAAAATATACCCTATTCCGAGTCCCGAACCCATCATTCCCACTGCGGCCAATCCCATACCAACCGGAATCCATGTTGTTGAATCCATAACACCTCCAGCTATCTCACTCATATGCCAGTGCATCATCAATATAAACACAGGACAAAATCGTAAAGATGTATGCTTGTATTATAGCTATAAAAATTTCCATCGCGGTAAAAATGATCGAAAAACCTAAAGGTGCCCACGCTACAAACCAGGGTGAAACCAGTCCGAAAAACGCAATAACAGCAAGCACAGTATGCCCGGCAGTCATATTGGCAAACAAACGTACCGCTAACGATATCGGCCTGGCAATGAAGGAAATAATTTCTACAGGGATCATAAGTAACAGCAAAACCGGCGGCAAACCCTCCGGTGCAAAAGCTCTGAAGAAACCCCATTTATGACGGACAACCCTTAGAATTATTGTAAAAATAAACACTGTCACCGCCAACGACCCTGTCACAATAATCTGCGAGGTTGGCGCAAACCCGCCGGGAACAAGACCCATCAGGTTACAAAACAGAACAAATACAAACAACGTGAACAGAAGCGGGAAGTAGGCCATGCCTTCTTTTCCAATATTTTTTTCAACCATGTCTCGAATAAGAAGATAAAGCATCTCCACCAGCACCTGCATCCTATCTGGAATAAACAATCCCCTACGGCTTGCAAACAGCAGAAACAACAATGCTGAAAACACTGAAAGCCATATCCATAACACCGAATTAGAAATAGAGATATCCATACCAAAAAGCGTTAGCTCAAGTATAGGCCTGACCTCAAAATGAGAGAGTGGTTCAAATCGTGGTTCTCCCATCGTCATCCACGCTTGTTTTTCTGATGATCAAGCTTCATCACACGATAAAGATTAAGGAAACCAGCCACAGCCCCAAAAAGAAAAAACAATAAAAGAAACAGCGGCCGTGTATCCAGCCACTTGTCCAGCATATAACCTATTCCCAGACCGATCACTGTCGAGGCGACAATTTCAACCCCAATACGAACAGCCCATTGATGGGCTGCAGAACTTTCCTGCGACTTCAGATGTGTCATAACAATCACCTGTTATGATTATAGTTCATCTATCCATAGGTGCAGACTTCCAGAGAATGATGTGAAGTGCCTTAAAAAAAGGTACGGCGTTAGTTTTTTCTACAGCGTTATTCTACTGTCACGGACTTGGCAAGATTGCGTGGCTGATCCACATCTGTGCCCTTTGAACAGGCAACATAATAGGCCAAAAGTTGTAGCGGAATTGCAGCCAATAGCGGTGCTGTAAAATAATCTCCAGTCGGAATCGAAACAACTGCATCCACATCATCCGGCATATCCGAATCAGCCATATCAGTCAGCAATATAACTTTTGCACCACGTGCCTGCACTTCATGCAGATTGGAAATCACCTTTTCCAAATGATACTGCTTAAGCGCAAGCACAATGACTGGAAGGTTACTATCTATCAAAGCAATCGGCCCATGTTTCATTTCACCTGCGGCATAACCCTCAGCATGCAGATATGAAATCTCTTTCAATTTCAAAGCCCCTTCCAACGCAAGCGGATAACATGGCCCTCGCCCCAGATAAAGCGAACCATATACACCCTCAAACAATGGTGTCAGCTGTTCATCCAGATGTTTGGCATCAGACAGCAGTGAAATCATATGTGCTACAATCTGATGCAGTGCATGCAGATGACCTTTCGCATCATCATCACTCATCGCATTTGCCCGTAGCGAAAGCTTGAGTGAAAACAGTGCTAGCACAGTCAATTGCGCCGTAAATGCCTTGGTTGATGCAACGCCAATCTCTGGTCCGGCATGCAACTCAATCAATCCATCTGACTCACGCACAAGCGATGAGTGTGGCACATTACATATTGCCAACGCTTTATTGTCCGGGGTCTTTCGTTTAAATAAACGAAGTGCTTCCAGTGTATCTGCTGTTTCGCCTGATTGAGATAACGTAATCAGCCATGTATCAGAACCAATCACCGGATCACGATAGCGATATTCTGATGCAACATCGACTTCAACTGAAATCTGAAGGTAGCGCTCCAGCCAGTATCGTGCAGTCAACGCCGCATGGTAAGAGGTGCCACACGCAACCATGACAATGCGCTGTGGTAAGGGAGTATTGCTGATGAACTCAGCATCGGGAAACTCAATGGCATCATCTTTTGCATAAGCAGCGATAATCTTGGCTATCACCTCTGGCTGCTCATGAATCTCCTTGAGCATATAGTGTTCAAAGGCGCCTTTCTCCGCTTCTGCAACAGAATCTGGCATCGGCTGCCATTGTGTTTTTACGGCATGACCATTTGCATCATAAACCACCACACCATCAAGCGTAACATAACCCCACTCACCCTCTTCAAGGTAAAGCACCTCTTCTGCATTGCCTGCAACCGCCAATGCATCAGATGCAACAAATATGGCGTGTTCATTTCGAGCCAAAAGTAACGGACTTCCCTTTCTTGCAAACCAGATTTTATCCGACTGTATGCGGTCCAACGCGGCAATGGCATAAGCGCCATGAAGTTTCGACAATACTTTCAGCCATGCCTGCTCAGGCTTGGCGCACTGAGACAATAGTGATTCAACCAACCAGGGAATCACCTCACTGTCTGTCTGCGACATAAATGTCGCCCCAGTCTCAGTCAACTCATCTTTTAATGTTTTGTAATTTTCAATAATGCCATTATGAACCACTGCAATACGATTACTGCAATGAGGATGTGCATTCGCTTCAGTCGGCTCACCATGGGTCGCCCAACGTGTATGCCCAATGCCCACAAGCCCGGTTAAAGGTGATGTTTTCAACAGCTGAGTCAGATTATTGAGTTTTCCTTTTTGTTTTTTACAATGAAAACGCTCATCTTCGATAATGCAGATACCGGCACTGTCATAACCCCGATACTCCATATTTTTAAGAGCACGCAATAAATGTTTCTGTACTGCCTGATTAGACAGTACACCAATAATACCACACATTATTCTTTCTTTTTAGGCCGCTGCCAATCTGCAACATGACGCTGCTCGGGACGTGCAGAAAGGGTTAAACCACCCTCCTTAACCCGCTTTGTAACAATACTTCCCGCGCCAATCGTTGCACCTGATCCAACCTCAACCGGCGCAATCAATTTTGTATCAGAGCCCACAAACACATCATCACCGATCACTGTTTTGTGTTTGTTTGCACCATCGTAATTGCAGGTAATCGTTCCTGCACCAATATTACAATCACTGCCAATTTCAGAATCCCCGATATAACTCAAATGGCTGATTTTACTGCCACGATTCACGATCGACTTTTTGACTTCAACAAAATTGCCTATATGGACCTCTTCATCCAGTTGTGCACCAGGACGAAGCCGCGCAAACGGGCCTATTTTTGCTTCTGAACCAACATTTGCACTGTGGATATGGCTAAAGGCAAATACATTCACACGATCATCCAGCCAGGCATCAACCAAAACAGCATTCGGGCCCACCCTGCACGCATCCCCAATACGCGTTGAACCAAGTAAATAGCAACCCGCCTGAATCACGGTATCAACACCAATATTCACACCTGCTTCAATGCGCACACTTTCAGGCTTTTCAATGGTGACGCCGGCCATCTGCCAGTCATGAATGATTCGTTCCTGCATCAGCGCTTCGACTTCTGCCAACTGAACACGATTGTTCACACCCAGCATCTCATAAGCATCTTTCATTTGCACCGTTTCAACAGATTTTCCATCCTGTAGTGCAAGCGGCACGATATCCGGCAAATAATATTCACTCTGAGCATTACGATTACCAATTTTATGTAACAGATCAAACAGCACATCATGGCGTACACAGTAGATCCCACTGCTGACTTCACGAATATTACGCTGAGCCTCATCTGCATCTTTTTCTTCGATGATTGAAGAAACCTTACCACCTTTGTCACGTACAACCCGGCCATATCCAGTCGAACTTTTTGGCTCAGCAGTCAAAACCGTAACAATGGCATCACGTTTCCGATGTTCATCCACAAGTTCTGCCAAGGTCTCATGTCTTAAAAGCGGCGTATCACCACAGACAATCAATACATCACGCACATCATGGATGACATTCTCACACTGTTTGACTGCATGCCCCGTTCCCAACTGTTTATCCTGAATTACCCATTCAAGGTTCTGAGGTTGACCAACATGCGCCTGCACCATTTCTGACGCATGCCCTGTTACAACAGCAAGGCCTTTTGGACGCAGCATTTCAACGGTATGCAACATATAGTCGATCATTGCGCGGCCCAAAACAGGATGAAGAACTTTAGGTTTGGATGAACGCATACGTTTACCCTTACCAGCAGCAAGCACACATACTTGAAGATCGGAATAATGCATCTGTTGAACCATATACCCTCCAACTGTAAACACAGAAACTAATACGCAAAAGGGTCGCACAACGTGCGACCCTTGCAAAGAATTAAAGCAAAAGCTTTAGTGCTTTTTCTTTTTACGCAACCAGGCCAGTCGAGCGGCTGTCATAGAGAGTTCCGCTTCAGCAACAGCATAATCAACATCATCCTGCTTGCCTGCGAGCACTTCTTTAGCTTTACGCTCAGCAGCCAGCGCTGCGGCTTCATCAATATCAGTAGCGCGCTCTGCAGAATCTGCCAATACCGTGATCATATCCGGCTGAACTTCCATGAAGCCACCGGAAACGAACACTTCATCCACTTCTTCAGCGCCAACAGTGATTCTAAGTTCACCCGCAGTCAGGGCACAAAGCAGTGGTGCATGTTTTGGCAAAATTCCAAGATCACCCGCCACACCGGGAGCGACCAGCATCTCTGCTTCACCACGATAAACTTCGCGTTCAGCTGTCGCGACCAAAACTTTGACTGTAGAAGTTGCCATTAGCCTTTAGCCGCCATTTTTTCTGCCTTGGCAACCGCTTCATCAATGCCGCCAACCATGTAGAAAGCCTGCTCTGGCAGGTGATCATATTCACCTGAAAGAATATCTTTGAAGCCCTTGATCGTATCTTCCTTCTTGGCATAAACACCTGGAGAACCGGTGAATACTTCTGCCACATGGAACGGTTGAGATAGAAAACGCTGAATCTTACGCGCACGTGATACAGCCAGCTTATCTTCATCAGAAAGCTCATCCATACCCAGAATCGCAATGATGTCCTGAAGCTCTTTATAGCGCTGCAATGTCTGCTGAACGCCCTGAGCCACATCATAATGCTCAATACCAATAATTTTAGGATCAAGCTGACGAGATGTTGAATCCAGTGGATCCACCGCTGGATAAATACCCAATTCTGCAATCGAACGATTCAATACAATGGTTGAATCCAGATGCGCAAACGTTGTTGCAGGTGCCGGATCGGTCAAGTCATCCGCAGGCACATATACGGCCTGTACCGATGTAATCGAACCTGTCTTGGTCGAAGCAATACGCTCCTGCAAACGACCCATCTCTTCAGCCAGGTTAGGCTGATAACCCACAGCAGATGGCATACGGCCAAGCAGTGCGGACACCTCAACACCCGCAAGTGAATAACGATAGATATTATCAATAAAGATCAGTACATCCAGACCCTCATCACGGAAATACTCCGCCATTGTCAAACCAGTCAGCGCCACACGAAGACGGTTACCCGGAGGTTCATTCATCTGGCCGTAAACCAGTGCAACTTTTTCCAATACGTTGGATTCTTTCATCTCGTAATAGAAGTCGTTGCCTTCACGGGTCCGCTCACCAACACCTGCAAACACGGAGAAACCACCGTGAGCTTTTGCAATGTTATTGATCAGCTCCATCATATTTACGGTCTTGCCTACACCAGCACCACCAAACAGGCCTACTTTACCGCCCTTCGCGATTGGAGCCATCAGATCGATAACTTTAATACCTGTTTCGAGAATTTCCTGAGCAGGAGAAAGCTCTTCAAAGGTCGGCGCTGCGCGGTGAATTTCCCAACGCTCGTCCGAGGGAACATCTTCACCCTCAAAATCGATCCCTTCGCCAAGCACGTTCATGATACGGCCCAAGGTTGCTTTACCAACAGGAACTTTAATGCCCGCACCTGTATCAGTGACTTCCAACCCGCGGCGAAGACCGTCCGTAGAACCAAGCGCAATGGCACGAACAGTGTTATCACCGAGATGCTGCTGAACTTCAAGTGTTAGCTTTGGATCTGCCAGCTTGACTGCATTGTAGATCTTTGGAAGTTCTCCTGCCGGGAAACGGATGTCTACGACCGGACCGATCACCTGGACGATTGTACCTACACTCATGTTATGACCTCTCTAAAAATAAAACTATTAACCGGCAGCTGCGGCACCGGCACAAATCTCTGCCAGCTCCTGCGTAATCGCTGCCTGACGTGCCTTGTTATACGTAATGCTAAGATCTTTAACGATATCCTTAGCATTATCAGTCGCAGCCTTCATCGCCACCATACGGGCAGACTGCTCACACGCTTTGTTTTCTAATACACTATGGAACACAAGCGATTCGACATAACGACGAAGCAAGCCATCCATAACTTCTTTACTATCCGGCTCATAGAGATAATCCCAATAGCCAGTATGTGTCGCATTCTCGGGAATCGAACATGGAAGCAGACGTATCGAAACAGGTGTCTGAGTCATCGTGTTTTGAAACTCACTGTAAACCAGATAAACCTCATCCACTTCACCACTCAAATAACGTTCCATCGCAACGCCAACCACACCCAGGATATCTGAAATTTCAGGCGAATCCGGAACATTCTCGACTGAAGCCGCAATATCAGTAAAACGTTTCAAAAACGCGCCTGCACGACGACCAATGGTATAAACTTCTGTTTCAACTTCTTGCGACTTAAGGATGCCAATAGCCTTTTTCAAGGTGTTTGTATTCAAACCGCCACAAAGACCTTTATCGGTTGTAACAACAAGCGCACCCATCTTTTTCACGTTTTCACGCTCAGTCACAAACGGATGTTGATATTCTGGATGTGCCTGCATCAAGTTGGCAACAACCTGCTTCACACCTTCAGCATACGAACGGGCAGCAACCACACGATCCTGAGCTTTGCGCATCTTGGATGCAGCAACCATCTCCATTGCTTTGGTGATTTTGCTTGTATTCTGAATAGCCTTGATCTGGCCTTTAATTTCCTTAGCAGATGCCACAGCAGGACTCCTTAGTAGGTTCCGGTTGCCTTGAAGCCAGCAATTGCTTTCTTCAAGCCTTCAACCACTTCGTCAGTCAATGCAGGTTTCGCATTCAAACCGTTCATCAAACCCGCTTCCGCCGAAGCCAGATGAGCCAGCAAACCTTTTTCAAAGTCGCGAATTTTCTTCACTTCGATATCGTCCAGATCGCCATTGTTCAGGGCAAACAGAACCGTGGTCATCTCAGCAACAGACTGCGGGCTATTTTCATCCTGCTTCAGGATTTCAACACCACGTTTACCACGTTCGATCTGCTTACGTGTTGCTTCATCAAGATCGGATGCAAACTGAGCAAATGCAGCTAACTCACGATACTGCGCAAGATCAAGACGAAGGCCACCGCCGACTTTCTTCATCGCTTTAGTCTGCGCCGCACCACCCACACGTGATACAGAAAGACCAGCATTAATCGCAGGACGCTGCCCTGCATTGAACAGTGATGTTTCTAGGAATATCTGACCATCCGTAATCGAAATGACGTTGGTCGGAATGAATGCAGAAACATCGCCTTCCTGAGTTTCAATGATTGGCAGAGAGGTCAAAGATCCGGTTTGACCCTTCACTTCACCCTTTGTGAATTTTTCAACATACGTTTCATCGACGCGAGATGCGCGTTCCAGCAGGCGAGAATGCAGATAGAATACATCACCAGGGTATGCTTCACGACCTGGAGGGCGACGAAGAATCAATGACACCTGACGATAAGCCCAGGCCTGTTTCGTCAAATCATCATAGACGATCAGTGCATCTTCACCACGGTCACGGAAGTATTCACCCATCGTGCAACCGGTATAAGGGGCGATGTATTGCAATGCAGCAGATTCAGATGCTGATGCTGATACGATAATCGTGTTTTCAAGAGCGCCGTGCTCTTTCAAGGTGCGAACCACTGTCGCCACAGTGGATGCTTTCTGGCCCACAGCAACATAAACACAGGTTACGCCACTGTCTTTCTGATTAATGATGGTATCGATCGCAATGGCAGTTTTACCAGTCTGACGGTCACCAATAATAAGCTCACGCTGGCCACGACCCACAGGAACCATAGAATCAATGGCTTTAATACCAGTCTGTAAAGGCTGATCAACAGATTTACGCTCAATCACGCCCGGTGCAATTTTCTCAACAGGGCTATTTTCAGCCACATCAAGTGCGCCCTTACCATCGATAGGCTGACCCAATGCATTGACCACACGGCCTTTTAGACCGGGGCCTGTTGGGACTTCAAAGATACGACCCGTACATTTAATCTGATCGCCTTCACGAAGGTGTGTGAATTCACCGAAAATCACAGCACCTACAGAACCTTCTTCCAGATTCAGCACCATGCCGGATGTTCCACCAGGAAATTCCAGCATTTCGCCAGCCATTGCTCCAGAGAGACCATGGATCCGGGCAACGCCATCACCAACAGAGATCAAGCGGCCTACGTTTGCATCTGCAGCACCTGCTTCAAATCCTTTGATCTGCTCCTTAATGATGGAACTGATTTCTGCGGTATCGAGTTTCATATCTTTTATCCTCTAGTGACCAATCAATAATCTATAGTTAAGCGGCAATTGCTTTGCGCAAGCCTTCGAGTTTGCCACGCAATGAACAATCAATCTGACGGTCGCCAATATTAACAATCATTCCGCCCATCACCTGCTTATCTTCAACAATTTCCAGCTGCACTTTTTTGCCAGCAACATCAGCAACAGCAGCTTCAATCTTCTTCCTGGTTGCTGCGTCAGGCTCCATTGCAACAACAACAGTTGCCACAACACGCGCTTCAGACTCACGAACCATTTCTACAAAAATCTCATTAATCTCTGGCAATAGTGATGCTTTTCCACGTTCGCAAAGAAGCGCTGCCAATCGAACAAGCTCATCTGAAACAGAACCAACAGCCTTTTTCAACACTTCAATTTTCTTTTCAGCCGAAAGATTAGGAAGCTCCAAAAGCTGTTGCACATCTTTTACGACAGAAGCTTCTGCCAGTACTGCAAGCCCGGAGGCTATATCCAAACCCTCCTGAGAGAGTTCAAACAGTGCTCTGGCATAGCGGCGTGATACAGCAAGTGAGCTCATGCGCGACCGAAACCTTCGCTGACAACACCATCAATCAGCTTCGCATGACGTTTTGCATCCAGCTCTTCACCAATCACGTTCTCAGCTGCCAGCATAGCAATCGCAGCAACTTCCTGTCTCAATGACTGACGAGCACGATTCACTTCAGCCTCAACCTCACCACGAGCGGACTCAGCGATTTGCTGAGCACTTACACGCGCCTTGGTCACAGCCTCTTCACTCAATTCTGCGGCACGCTTTTCAGCTGCAGCAACAATTTCCTGAGCCTTCGCACGCGCCTCTTTAAGCTGCGCATCAATTTCAGCCTCAGCCTTGGACTTTGCTTCTTTACCGGCATCCGCCGCCGCAAGCCCCTCTGCGATCTTCTTTGTACGCGCTTCCATTGCATCATTCAAAGGACCATAAAGGTTCTTCCAAAGCAAGACCACCATGGTCAGGAAGACCAAGATCTGGCCGATAAATGTTAGGTCAATACTCATGAGTAAGCCTCACTTCCTGTCAAATTTAATAACACGTTTTTCCTTAGCCAATAAATGGGTTGGCAAACAGGAACCACAATGCAAATGCCATGATGATGAACGGGAAAGATTCCATCAAACCAGCAAAAATGAACATGTTGAACATCAACTGCGGACGCATTTCAGGCTGACGTGCGATGCCTTCCAGGGTCTTTGAGCAAATAAGACCCCAACCAATAGCTGAACCCAGGCCAGCAGCGGCCAGAATCACACCTACAGAAATCGCCGTTGCGGCAGTAATAATCATTGTTGCTTCATCCATCTTTCTAACTCCTATACACTATTAAAATAAAACTTAATGTTCAGCCGGTTGATGTGCAATTGACAAGTACACCACCGTCAGAATCATAAAAATAAACGCCTGTAGCAGACCAATAAACAAGTGGAAAAATGACCAGCCCAGCCCCACAAAGAATCCGGCAGTTGTTGCCACAACACCACCACCCAGCAACAAAGAAGCAATCAATAAAAAGATCACTTCACCTGCAAACATGTTACCAAACAAACGGAAAGAGAGTGAAAGTGGCTTCGCAATCTCTTCAACCAGCTTCAAAATGAGATTAATCGGAATAATAAGGACACCGAGAAACTTAACCATTGGATTCTTAGCATCCAACAACAAACTTGCAAACGGCTGAAGCAGCAACTCTTTGCAGAAATGTACAGGCTTGAGTTTGAATTCATAATATAGAACCAGAAGAAAAACACTCACACCCATAGCTGCCGGCAAATTTAAATCATTGGTTGGAACCGGACGCATATGGAACGAAGGCATATGCCCACCCCAGACAAACTCATGCCCACTACCAATCGCAGATATCAATGACGCAGTATAACCAATGAGATATGCGGGCAAAATATCAAGAGTATTACAAAGAAGAATAAATATAAAAATTGTAAAGGCCAGCGGTGCAATCATTGGATTGTGAACCGGGAAATTATCATTCACGGTATCATTGATAAAACCAACAATCGTCTCCATGAAGTTCTGCGCACCTTCCGGCGCACCCTCAACAATTTTACCTTTTAGCCAAATACCAAAACTGACCATCAATGTTGCGATGGTTACGGTAAGAATCATAGTATCTACATGAATTTGCATGAATGGATTACTTTCATCTACCACGTACGTCCAATACTGTAGATGACTCGCTATTCCGTCGCTGCCGCTGTGATCAGCCAATTCAAACACCCCTGCTCAATTTAATAATCCTGCAATCTCAATCCGATGCTTTACCAGCAGCCCGCGAAGCAACCCTCACGATATAAACATAACCACCAGCATAAGCCATAAACATTCCTGCTGCGACAGCAAGAAGATGAAGCCCCACCCAATTCGCGCAGACCAGCGCGGCAATCAAGAGAACAAAACGAACGGCCGCTGAACGATACAACATGCCCCGGCCATCTACTCTCTTCACCTGAGATGAGTCCATCACACTTCTGGCAAGAAGAACACTGTTCAAGCCTACCAGAACACCTCCTGACAAAACTGAAATCGCGATGACTTCACCCTGCCAGAACCACAAAAAAATCGATGCAAGCACCGCTGAAAAAAACTGAGCTCGGGCCACGCCAAAAAACTGCTTTTCCCATAAAACGGAAGGTTGTTTCTGCTGATAATCAGACACGTTCTTGGCCCAGTTTCAACAATGGAATAACCCTCTTTTTTCGGTGGCGATTTCTAACAGCCACTCAATCAAATTGCAAGGCCTGATAAGGCAGTAAAATAAGACCATAAAAACAGCTCAATATTACTCGTAAACCGCGCTCAATCCATCCAGATAAATTTCCGCGCGGGTTTTGCCGCCCGGCAGCTGAATCTCCGGGTTTTCACCCAGTGCTGCAACCGAAGCTCTGGCATAAGCAGCCCGATCATCCTGCTTCATCAATTTCCAATCGGAAGCATCGACAATCCCGTCTCCGGTTTTATCAAACTGCGCATCAACAGCAAGCCCATCGTCCGCAAGCCCCTCACTCGAAAACAATGCCAGTGGCAGCACACACGCCACCACCAGCAATACTTTTTGCCAACCGCACAATTTAATAACGGTAATGATCTGGCTTGTAAGGGCCTTCAACGGGCACGCCAATATAATCCGCCTGCTCCTTCGATAGCGGCGTCAGATTCACACCCACCTTAGCCATGTGCAGGCGCGCCACTTCTTCGTCCAGCTTCTTCGGCAGCGTATACACTTCATTTTTATATTCACCACTTTGCGTGAACAGCTCAATCTGTGCCAGTGTCTGGTTGGTAAAAGAGTTGGACATCACGAAACTCGGATGGCCGGTTCCGCAACCCAGATTTACCAGACGTCCTTCAGCCAGCAGCGTGATACGGTTACCGTTCGGGAAGATGATCTGATCCACCTGTGGCTTTACATTATCCCACTCATATTGCTTCATGCTTGCAACATCGATTTCATTATCAAAGTGGCCGATATTACAGACGATGGACTGATCTTTCATGGCAATCATGTGATCGTGCGTGATCACGTGATAGTTACCTGTAGTGGTGACAAAGATATCGCCCTGTGAGCATGCATCATCCATATTGACCACACGATAGCCTTCCATTGCAGCCTGCAACGCGCAGATCGGATCAATTTCGGTCACCCAAACAGTTGCGCCCATGCCGCGAAATGCCTGAGCACAGCCTTTACCCACATCGCCATAACCAAGCACAACACAGATCTTGCCGGCAATCATCACATCGGTAGCGCGCTTGATACCGTCAAGCAGCGACTCACGGCAGCCATAGAGATTGTCGAACTTGGATTTGGTCACCGAGTCGTTAACGTTGATCGCAGGGAACGGTAATTCACCGCGCTCAAACATCTGATACAGACGGTGCACACCTGTCGTTGTCTCTTCGGTCACACCCTGAATCGCGTCACGACGTGCTGTATAATAACCCGGCTGACTTGCCAGACGTTTTTTGATTGATGCAAAGAGATACTCTTCTTCTTCGGAGCCGGGATTATCCAGTACAGAGGCATCCTTTTCAGCTTTAGCACCCAAAACCAGCAGCGTTGTAGCATCACCACCATCATCAAGAATCATGTTTGGCGTGCCGCCGTCATGCCATTCCATGATGTTGTGACAATATTCCCAATACTCTTCCAGCGTTTCACCTTTGTAAGCAAAAACCGGAATGTTTTCAGCGGCAATCGCTGCTGCCGCATGATCCTGCGTAGAAAAGATATTACATGATGCCCAGCGAACTTCCGCACCCAGTGCGGTCAATGTTTCAATCAACACACCCGTCTGGATCGTCATATGCAGTGAACCTGCAATACGCGCGCCTTTCAAAGGCTGTGTAGCTGCATATTTTTCACGTGTCGCCATCAGGCCAGGCATTTCGGTCTCGGCGATGGCCAGCTCTTTGCGGCCCCACGCAATGGTTTCAGCAGACATATCTGCAACTTTGTAATCAGTAAATTGTTCAGAATTAGACATTCTCATACTCCTATATTTATACGTCTTATAAAAATATGAGCACAGTTAAACATGTTATTGGCGACTGAGCCTGGCAGATCAAATGTGACCCACTGCAGTGCTCCTCAGTCTATTGGCTGGGAGTTGGATGCCCATCCACAGGCCCGATAACTTTTAAGTAATCGGCGCCAACCGCCCAGTTTCCGTTTTCAATTAGATACCTGCAGCAGCCTTCAGAGCTGCGGCTTTATCTGTCCGCTCCCAGGTAAACTCAGGCAATTCACGACCAAAGTGGCCATATGCTGCCGTCTTGGCATAGATCGGACGCAGCAAATCAAGCTCCTGCACAATACCTTTCGGACGCAGGTCAAATACGTCTCGCACAATCTCAGCAAGTTTACCCTCGTCAATCTTACCCGTACCAAATGTGTTGACCATGACAGAAAGCGGGTGCGCCACGCCAATCGCATAAGCCACCTGCACTTCACAGCGATCTGCCAGACCGGCAGCCACAACATTTTTGGCAACATAACGCATCATATAACATGCTGAACGATCCACTTTTGTTGGATCTTTACCTGAAAATGCCCCGCCACCGTGATGGCCGAAACCGCCGTAAGTATCGACAATAATTTTACGCCCAGTCACACCACAATCACCTACCGGCCCGCCAATCACAAAACGCCCTGTAGGGTTGATATGGTATTCGGTATCGGCATGCAACAGCCCCGTAGAACCCAGCACCGGATTGATCACTTCATCCATAATCGCTTCAGTGAGCTCTTTATGTTCAACATCCGGACCGTGCTGCGTGGAGAGAACCACTGCGTCAATAGCAACCGGCTTGAAATTTTCATAACGCACAGTCACCTGTGATTTTGCGTCTGGACGCAGAAAGTTCAGTGCGCCACTTTTACGGACTTCAGCCTGCTTCGCGACCAGCAGGTGGGAGAGATGGATCGGCGTCGGCATCAGCACATCCGTTTCATTCGATGCATAACCAAACATGAGCCCCTGGTCGCCCGCTCCCTGATCCAGGTCAATACCCTCGCCTTCATTTACGCCAGCAGCAATATCGACGGACTGTTTATCCAGTGAAACCAGCACCGAACATGACTCCCAGTCAAAACCCATCGCGGAAGAGTTGTAACCGATCTCTTTAATCGCACCGCGTACAATATCCTGGTAATCAACCACGGCAGAGGTCGTGATCTCACCAGCGATCAGAGCAAGACCCGTCGTCACCAGCGTCTCGCATGCCACACGTGCATACTTATCCTGCTCCAGGATTGCATCAAGAACACCATCAGAGATACGGTCTGCTACCTTATCCGGATGCCCTTCGGAAACCGACTCACTGGTAAATACAAAATCACGACTCATAGAATATATACCCCTTTCATGATCAAATAACGACTATTAAACTTGCGGCAGACTAATTCCTGCCGCAGTTAAATCAAATCCAATGCATTTTTTCATAAATATTCATCAACACAACTTAACGCCGCAGCAGCAACACCGAACCCATCAGCACCGCTGAAACTGTGGCTACCCATATACTATCCAGCTCAAAACCATTCCAGCCAAGGCCTGCTAAAACACCACCACCGAGCAACAACAATGCCCCCAGCCACGGCAACCAGAGCGACTGATTCGACTCCCGCATCATGGTTTTCCCATGCTGTTCAGCCAGCATCTTTTTAATCTCACCCGGCAAATGCAACCACGCATCGGCGCCCGCTTTCAAATCTTTCGCCCCCTGTTCGATTCGGGCCTTAGGACCAAGATGTTCAGCCACCCACTTACCAACCAGCGGCTTGGCCAATGCCCAGACATTAACTTCCGGCTCAAGCTCTCGCGCCACACCTTCAATCACCACCATGGTTTTCTGCAACAGCAACAATTCCGGCTGCGTCTCCATCTTAAAACGCTCCGTCACAGCAAACAGATAAAAAAGCAGTTCAGCCAGTGAAATATCCCTTAGCGGACGGTTAAAAATTGGTTCAGCAATCTCTCGCATCGCATCTTCAAATGCTGACATATTCGTATCCGATGGCACGTAACCCGCTTCCAAATGCACTTCCGCCGCACGTTTGTAATCCTGCTTGAGAAATGCCAACAGCATATCAGCGATGTAACAACGACTACGCAGATCAAGCCTGCCCACAATGCCAAAATCAACCAATATAATATCGCCATTTCCAGCCACAAAAATATTGCCTGGATGCAGATCTGCATGGAAATAACCATCTACAAACGCCATATGAAAAAAGAGCGCCGCAGTCCGCTCACACAGCTTCATCAGATCATGCCCGGCAGCGGCCAATTGATCACGCTCATCAATTGGAATACCATAGATACGTTCGGTCACCAGCACCTCAGTGGTGGTAAAATCCCACATCACCTTCGGCACCCCCACCCCATCCACTTTTGACAGATTATCCCTAAATCGGCTGGCATGCGCTGCTTCAGAACGAAGGTTCAGCTCGCCCATAATCGTTGTCGCAAATTCATTCACCACACGCGGTGCTTTCAGGCGCTCATACTCAGGAAAATATCGATCAAACAGGTCCGCCAACAGGCGTAAAATAGAAAGGTCTGCTTCAATGGTTTTTTGGATGCGCGGACGACGCACCTTCACAGCAACGTGTCCGCCATCATGCAGCTTTGCAAAATGAACCTGGGCAATGGACGCAGCAGCCACAGGCTCCTTGTCAAACTTAGCAAACACACCATCTTCGCCCGTTAACGGTTTTTTGTAGGCCCTGCTTAATACAGACTCAATCACCCCAATTTTTTCAGGTGGCACATCGTCTTGCAGTTTTTTTAATTCAAGCGCCACGTCCATCGGCAGCAGGTCAACACGGGTGGAAAGCATTTGTCCAAACTTAATAAAAGTCGGCCCAAGCCGCTCCAAGACCCGTCTGATTTGAACACCAAGATCTTTAGGCAGCTCATCGCCGGTAAACAAACGCACCATCCATGCATAGGGCCTGAACAAACGCAGGCGAACAGCCAATGCTGCCATGCCGTGCGTAGCCAAAATATGGCCAATCGTCAACAACCTTAGACTGCGCCGGAACCCATAGGGAAGCTTCATGAACGGCTACCTTTCTCGGTATCAGGTTCAGACTTGAATTCAGGCTCAGTTCGATGTTCCAAGCGGGTCACACGCGCTTTTACCCGACTAATCTTGCGATGCAAATCCTCAACACCTGCCTGCCAATCCTGAGTACGTTCCGCATTGGGAACCTCTATTTGCTGTATTTTTTCTTCCAGCAACTTGTGAGTGCCTTCTGCCACTTTCTTCTCAGCAGCCACTAACGCATGTGCCGCGCTTGCCACCCGCCGTCCAAAGAAATCCCCAAAGGCATTTCTAAGTTCACGTTCCCAATCCAGATCAGCCTGAGCCAGTAATTTTTTGAAACGCAGCATCGCCTCAGAGTCTCCGGAAAGTTTCAAGACCTGCTCAAAAACCAGTTCATCCGGGTCTTCATGTGCAAAACAGAGTCGTGCAAAAGCCGCTGTCGTGGCATCAATCTTCACATCCACATCACCGTCACCGTCATGATTTGAATGCACCCATGGTTTACCACCTTTAAAACCAAGAAAAATGACTGCTCCGCTATCACGCACATGGACACGGAACACCTTACCATTCAAACCATCCAGCGCAGAAGAAAGTGATTGGTCACGCGAAAAAAAGAGCGCCAGCACAGTCGACAGCACCACACACTGAACAGGAACCGGAATCAGCCTTAACGGCAAAAACATCACTGACAATTTATTTCCTCCGGCCAACGGCATCATGACCTAACCTTGAACACGCACCAAAACATGTGGTTTTGAATGCGCTCACCGGCATACTATCATTTACTCGCTGCCCTGCCATGGACAGGGCGAAGAAGAACCTGTTCATGCGCTCAAACCCTGATTACAATCTATATATATGGAAAATTCGAAACTCAAATGCTCCACCTGCCTGTGGAAGAGCGGCTGTGCAACGTGCCATAAATCATGTGAAAACCACGTTCTTCGCATGGTATTCAAGACTGGCGGCACGCAGCTTACAAACGCACCTAACACTTGTATCCCCGGTGTAGCGCTACAATACCTCCGGTCATATTTTCATGTTTCACCAGCTCAAAACCGGCCCAGTCAATCAGCTTGGCAAAACGCTTCTGGTCCGGGAAACGACGGATCGACTCCACCAGATATTGATAAGAGTCACGATCTCCAGTGATCCACTCGCCCATCGCCGGAATCACATTGAAAGAATAAGCATCATAAGCCACATCCAGCAGTGGCAACACAGGCCTGGAAAACTCCAGACAGATAAATTGCCCTCCTGGTTTAAGCACCCGGTAAAACTCCGCAAGGCCCGCTTCAATATCGACAAAATTACGAATACCAAATGCGATGGATACCACATCAAAGGAATTGTCCGCAAAAGCCAGTTTTGTGCCGTCAGATTGAATACAATCGGCCTTACCCGGAAGCAGCCCTTCATCCAGCACACGGCGCGCACCCTCAGCCAGCATCGGGCCGTTCAAATCAGTCAGAATAACCCGGCCTTCGCGTTTCATTTTTTTCATGAACCCAATCGAGATGTCTCCAGAACCTGCCGCCACATCCAGCACCGTTGATCCCGGCTTCACTGCCGCCACTGAAAACATCCGCCGCTTCCATAATCTATGCATGCCCGCGCTCATGGCATCATTCATAACGTCGTATTTATTGGCAACCGATGAGAAAACACCCATCACCTTATCAGCTTTTTCGCTTACATCGACGCTTTCATATCCAAAATGTGTCTGGGAGTTCATGTGGGCAAGCGTATCAAAGAGCATCTGCAAGCTCCACGAATTGTGCATACAGGCTCCTTTTCGACCCTGTAAAGCAGATGTTTTCGGTGGATAAGCTGTGGAAAAGCGGTGGATGAACAGTGGATCAATAAACACTATGAATAGTGATGATGGATTGCTTGACACACTAGATATAGTACCTACACTCACCACCCATAAACAACAAACATCATAACATTGCCCCAGCTGGAGGGAGAATCAGTATGAGCGCAAGCACCACCGCCACCAACACCGCGTTGGAAGAAAACAAAGAGATTTCTGTTGGTTCCGAGCAACCATTTGAGTTGCAAAACGAGGTTGCGCTACAGCCCGCCTCTGAAGACATCTGGGATAAAAAATATCGTCTGAAAGACAAAGACGGCCATGCTGTTGATGCCGACATCGAGGCTACTTATGAACGTGTTGCCAAAGCATTGGCTTCGGTTGAGGGCGAAGACAAACAGGGATTCTGGTTCAACCGTTTCACCTGGGCGCTACAACAAGGCGCGATTCCAGCCGGGCGCATCATGTCCAATGCTGGTGCAGAAGCCCACAAGCCAGCCACCTCCACTATCAATTGCACCGTATCCGGTGCTGTACCCGATTCAATGGATGGTATTCTCTCCATGGTTCGTGAAGCCGGCCTGACCCTAAAAGCAGGTTGCGGCATCGGTTATGAATTCTCGACACTGCGACCCAAAGGTGCTTATGTTTCCGGTGCCGGTGCTTATACCTCAGGCCCGCTCTCATTCATGGATATCTTTGATAAGATGTGTTTCACCGTATCTTCCGCCGGAGGCCGTCGCGGCGCACAAATGGGTACGTTTGACATCTCTCATCCCGATGCCATGGACTTCATTCGTGCCAAACGCGAAGACGGGCGCCTGCGTCAGTTCAATCTCTCCTGCCTGATCACTAAAGATTTCATGGAAGCAGTGAAAACCGATGCTGATTGGGATCTGATTTTTCCAGCCACCGCCGAAGAAGCAGAGAGCAGTGAAGAACAAATTGTATGGCATCAAATGCCACACTTCACAGGAAAAAGCATCCGCAATGACAAAGGCGAGATTGCCTGCAAGATTTATAAAACCATCAAAGCACAACGTTTGTGGGATGTGATCATGTCCTCCACCTACGATTATGCTGAGCCGGGTTTCATCCTGATCGATGAAGTCAACGCGATGAACAACAACTGGTTTTGTGAAGATGTGCGCGCGACCAATCCGTGTGGTGAGCAGCCGCTTCCACCATACGGCGCTTGTCTGCTCGGTTCAGTAAACCTGACCAAGTTTGTGCGTAATCCATTCACCGAAAATGCCCGTTTCGATTGGGATGCCTATCGTCAGGTGGTCTCCATCTTCACCCGCATGCTGGACAACGTGGTTGAGATCAACGGCCTGCCGCTGGAGAAACAGCGTGACGAGATTGAATCCAAACGTCGTCACGGTATGGGTTTCCTCGGCTTGGGAAGTGCACTCACCATGTTGAAAACACCATATGGCTCACCTGAATCACTCGAATTCACCGATAAAATTGCTTATGAAATGGCACGCACAGGTTTTCAGACCGGTATTGATCTGGCCAAAGAGAAAGGTGCCGCGCCGATCATGGAGCAGGATTTCAAAATCACACCTGAAATGATAGCCAAGCAACCCAAGCTGGCTGAGGATGGCATCAAGGTTGGTGATACACTCAAGGGAAAAATTCTTTGGGCAAAATATTCACGTTACATGCGTCAGTTTGCCAAAACCGGCAATATCGAAGATGTAAAAATGTTGAAAGAGCTCGAAGAGATCGGCTGTCGCTTCACGCATCACTCCTCCATTGCACCAACCGGCACCATTTCATTATCACTGGCCAATAATGCCTCCAACGGTATCGAACCTTCATTTGCTCATCACTATGCACGCAATGTCATCCGCGAAGGCAAAAAGAGTAAAGAGAAGGTAGATGTGTTTTCTTATGAACTGCTCTCCTACCGCGAAGAGATCAATAAAGATGCGATGCCTTCTTTTGGAAACGACCCTGAAGATGAAGCAACCAGCCTGCCAGCTTATTTCATCTCAGCCGATGAAGTCACACCCAAACAGCACGTTGATATTCAGGCTGCGGCACAAAAATGGGTGGATTCATCCATCTCCAAAACTGCCAACGTGCCTACAGATTTTCCATATGAAGATTTCAAGGATATCTACCTTTACGCCTACGAGAAGGGTTTGAAAGGTTGCACCACCTTCCGCTTTAATCCTGAAGCGTTTCAGGGCGTTCTGGTGAAAGAGGAAGATCTGGCCAATACCACGTACAAATTTACACTCGATGATGGTTCTATTGTCGAGGTGAAAGGCAATGAAGAGATTGAATACGATGGCGAATTGCACTCTGCAGCCAATCTTTTTGATGCATTAAAAGAGGGTTATTACGGGAAGTTCTAATGAAAACAAATGTAGAAAAATTGATTTTTGATTACTTTAACGACTATAAACCATACGCAGCTTACGGCAACACAGACTATGCCCGCCCGCTGAAAACGTCTGAAAAGAGTCAGAACATCAACGAAAAACAAGGGCGCAAAGAGATCGGCAACAGTGAAAACTAAAATTCACTGGCCGGATCTCCACTTTCCGCCCATTAATTTGTGGGTGGTGGCATCGCTAGCAAGCGGACGCTCACCAAAAGTTAAAAACACCCACATCCACCGGAGGCAGCGCCCGGGGTCACATCGGCCAAATGCGCTGCAACATAATTTACACAAACAGCTGGCGTCACTGCTAGCCGTTCGTGGAGGGCAACGATGAGCATTAAAATTGAGAAAAAAATCACCCATTATGAAGTCGCCAAACCGGAAAATGCAAATGAAAAAGAGAATAATGTAGCGCACATTGCCCCTCTGCTTGAGCGCGATGATATTCTTGAAGGCACCACCTACAAAATCAAAACACCGCACTCCGAACATGCCATGTATATCACCATCAACGATGTGGTGGTCAATGAAGGCAACTCCGATGAACATCGCCGTCCGTTCGAGGTGTTCATCAACTCAAAAAACATGGAGCACTTCATGTGGATCGTCGCACTCACCCGCGTCATCTCTGCCATCTTCCGCAAAGGCGGCGATGTCACTTTTCTTGTTGAAGAGATGAAAGCCGTATTTGACCCTCGCGGTGGTTATTACAAACGTGGCGGTAAATACATGCCATCAATTGTTGCCGAGATCGGCGAAGTGATCCAACAGCATCTTGTCTCCATCGGCATGATGGAAGGCCAGCTCAACACTGCCGAACTCGAAGCCAAACGTCAGGAAGCCAAAGAAAAGCTGGGCAGCGATGCCATGGCCAAAGGCAACCTATGTGATAAATGTGGTGCCATGGCTGTTGTGCGCCTGGATAACTGCAACTGCTGTCTCGAATGCGGCGATTCTAAATGTGGCTAGTACATCTAATATGTAAACATTCTCCAATAGGTGGATTCTTCCTCCTGACAAACCAAAAGGCTGTTATCCATTGCGATAGCGGCCTTTTTTTGTTTTAACATGGCGGACCTTTGTCTAACTAGTATCCAGTCAGGGAAAAATGCATAAAATCTTTTTGTCTGCCTTTGATTTCTCCGCCCCATAAATATCCCAGCTCTTTAAATGCTCTGACAATCAACCCATTTGGTTCGATGCTTTCGGGCATCTCATGGGGTCTCCATGGGCCACCACGGATCAACCTGCAACCGACACCAAACTCTATGCATCTATCATACAGACCATTGTGATCAGGGTTAATATCGATGGCTACGCCATATGAGTGATTACTGAACTTGGTGCGGTTCCCCTGCTCATCAACATCTCCTCGGGTTTTACCCACCCGATAGCCTGTGACATCCACAATTTTCTCACCGGACTGTATTAACCCTTCAAGGATGTTTCTAATCTCTGGAGCAACTACTTTACAAACATAAAACGGTTTAACTGGCGGAATACTGATCTTAAGCTGGTCTTCAATACAGACGGTACAGCCCGTTACAGGGTCTCTTTCCTCATCAGATACCTCATTATGCGGGCGGACTATTTTTTGGTAGTTCACCGCCCTCTTCTCTTTTGTATTCCATTGGTATGTATTGTAGCTACATGTTGATTGTCCAAACGCATAGTTGGAGATAATCAGGCTTAAAATGATTCCAAGGGTTCTCAGCGAGTTCTTCATTGAACCAGCTCAACGGATACTTGGCCTACTGCGGCACGGCCATGGTCATCCACAACACGCACAGTGGCGCTCTTGAGCTCTGGCTTCCAGAAGTATGGTTCCCCGTTGCTTGAATAACCGACATATTGATGATCAACAAACCAGAACATCTTCTTCACATCGCCATCAGCAACGGCCATAAAGGGAATTTGTTCCTTGTCTAGCCGATCGCTACGCATCGCATAGCTAATGCTCTGATCAGGTGATTGGATCTGAGGTTGAATGCCATTGGTGGCTTTGACATCAATGCTGCATTCTGGAGCAAACTCTGGAGGCAGTTTGCGAGAGATGCCTGCCCTGCGGAACAGACTGATGATATCTGATGGCCAGAACTCATACACTTTCATATCAACATTATCTGCATCGTTGGAGCAGGCTCTCAGCCCAGTACTTTTGTTGATGGGTATTGCACGGTGAATGTTAGAGACCCGAATGGGTGATTTTCCAGGAATAAACCATGACTTAAGTGTCTCAGGGCAATAACGCCCGGGAAGGTCTCCGGTTGGTGCACAGACATCCACCTTGGTAATATTCAAGTCTCTTCCGTTAATCAGTTCTTTTTCAAAGCGCTCATTAGAGCTCACAATGGAGTCAACAATCTCAAAAAATAACGGTGCGGCGGCCTTTCTGCCCACAAACGCAGGATTGCCTTCACCATTAAAGTTACCCACCCAAACAGCCAGAACATATGGCCCAAACACCCCGATACTCCATGCATCCCGAAATGCGAATGATGTTCCTGTCTTCCAATATACCGAAGGTTTTGCAGTCAGATCACTGAGCAACAGAGACGCTTCTGGCCTTGGATTTTCACCCAGCATATCCAGGGTTAGAAAGCTTGCTTCAGGGCTTAAAAGTTCTACAGCAACGTCCTGATTCCCTTCATCCAATCGTCTCTTGATCTTCTGCAGTTTCCCTCGATTGGCGAGCATGGCATAAAGTGTTACCAGCTCATGCATCGTTAATTCATGACCACCCAGAGCAAGTGCCAACCCATAATATGCCTCTTCCCGCATACCAGAGATGCCTGCCTTGATAAGAAAATCATACAGTGATGGGCTCTTTAACTGCGACATCAGATTAACTGCTGGAACATTCCTGCTATAGATAAGCGCATCTTTTGCAAACACAGGGCCTGAGAATCCCCTGTCAAAATTCTCCGGTGTATATGCGCCAAACCTCTTCGGTGCATCTTTTAACATGGTCATGGGATGAATCAGACTCTGATCCATTGCCATGGCGTATATAAACGGCTTCAGGGTTGAGCCAGGAGAACGCTTCGCACGAGTTCCATCGACCTGACCTTGAATTTCATCGTCGTAAAAGTTGACTGATCCCATTGATGCGAGCACGTCCATTGAACGATAATCCAGCAGCGTGGCTGATACATTCTTAAACCCAAACATCCTATTTTTTGCAATATAAGATTTAGATAGATTCTCAATCTGAGACTGTAGCTTAAGATCAAGTGTTGTTCTTAGCGCATGAGATTGTATCAAATCATTTCTTGAAAGTTGTTCATTAACAAAGTGAGGAGCATCAAAAGGCAGCTCTTCAAGCCGATAAACCTGCAACCGCAAGTCCATCATCACTTTCATACCGACATCCTCAGGATGCATTTCAAGCCAGCTTTCAAACAGCCTCTCTCTTGCGGCAATCATCTTTTCATATCCAGATTTGCGACTGGGGAGACGGGCCGATGGATTCTGAGGAACCACACTAAGTGCCATGGCTTCTGGCAGTGAAAGATCAAACGCCTGTTTACCAAAATAGATCAGGCTTGCTGCACCAACACCTTCAATATTTCGCCCATAAGGTGCCAAATTCAGATATGCCTCAATAATTTCCTGTTTGGAATAGTGTATTTCCAACTGAAAGGCACGAACAATTTGCTTAAATTTGCCCGACAAGCTTCTTGAATCGATCTGAAACAGAATTCGAGCTACCTGCATACTAATTGTAGATGCACCAACAGCTCTCGTTTGTATAATATAGGTATCCCATGCCGCTTTGATTAACGCGATAGGATTGATACCCAGGTGATATTCAAAATACCTATCTTCATAAAGCAGTGTTGATTCGATTAATAACGGGGATATCTCATTGATTGGCACAAATAGCCGATACTTGTCATCCTCAGACAGCGTAAGCCTGAGTAAAGCTCCACTTCGATCATATACAGCTGTTGAGAACTGACTGTCGCTAAGCAGGTTTGGTTTAGGCGCCAATAGACCGGCCAGGGCAATGATTGCAACTATGCCAATCATTGCCCTGAAAAAACGTTTCATTGCCCGCCTAAAACCTTAAACCGTCCAGAGAGTGACCTTGCATGTAGGTGACGCTTATACATTGATCTTGCGTACACTGCGGGTACTACAAACCCCCCTTTTGCAGTCAATTTGGCCTTGTATCTATATTCAGACACATTCGAGCCAAAGTCGCCATAAATAACAATCCGATCCTCTCGAATGTCTTTGTGGCTGCGCCAGCTATTGCTTGTGTTTTTGCTTGTGAATGAGTCTCTGATAATTTCGAAACCACCCGGCAAAAGGTCAACAATCGCAACATTGCTTACCCTTGAATCATCAATTGTCCGGATCCGGATCCGGACTTCGACTTCACTACCAATGGGTGCAGATGTGATGACCTCTCCCTTCTTATTGTAGTAATTCCGATATATCTCAAGTCCTTCTCTAATTTCCTTTATTGGCAGGTCTCGTTCATAACCAGACTGACTCACCACATAGAATAAACGTTCACCTGCATCAAATTGAACTGTTTCGCTGTTTACTGGAAAATTGGCCTTGGCAAAAGTCTCTACGTTCACCTTTAGCGCATTTTTTTTACCATCAGCATCTACTGCATTGATTTTAATCAAATCATCATTTGCAGCTCCTTTAAAATGCTTGGTGTAAGCGCCCAGTGCCAGCATGGAGTACGATGCAGAAAGGGTGTTGTATTCTCCTCTGTTCAGTGGTTTCACAATAGCCATAAAGGACTCACCCGCCACTTTGTCTTCAAGCTGTTCAGGAAAATGTTTTGCCAACAGATAAATGTACTGGGCATCCTGATTCAACTGACTGTCAAAATCCGATGTTAGATATTTTTTACCTGTATCAAATTTGTAACCAACCAACATTTTCTTCTCTAGCTGTTTATTCTTCAGCATATGAAATGATGCCGCCATGTATGTCGACGTAATATCATTCATCCATGATCGCTGATATTTCTTCTCCAACTCACCGTGAAGATCGATGAGATAATTAGAAGTCATCATTTGATTTCTGGTCATGATATAAATTGCATAGGCTCGAAGACGAGCAAGCTCAATAGAGTTACTCGGAGATCGCGCAATACTCATCAAATAATCCAACCCCTTCTTTAAAACATCATTGGGCACTGGATAACCAAGCTCTTTTGCATCGGTTAAAAAGTGCATGATATAAACTGAAGGAAAATCAATTCCCTGTGCAACACTTTGTCCAGGCCAGAAGCGGAATCCTCCTTCAGCAGTCTGTCTGCTACGCAGAGCCATGATGACGGTCTCAAAGTCCTTTCTTACCTTCTCCTTATCAACAGCGTATCTCGGGTGATTTAACAGACCAAGATACGGAAATACTTTACTGACCATCTGCTCAGCACAGCCATGTGCAAAGTTTTGTAGGTATGTACCCAAGCCTTCCACCATCACCAGCGGACTATGTGATCCAGATGCAATCTGCTCGGCATAATCAGGCAGAAGTTGGCGTTTGTCCGTCGCACTAGCCTTTCCAGAGCTTTCATAATCACTAACAAAGGTGGCCATATGAGGAACGGCCGGCCTAACACTAAGGGTTGTCGTCAGCCTACTGGAATTTTCATGGTGAGAAGCTCTAAATTTCATGCTCCCTGAACCTAGGCTATGGGTTGCTTTAACTCGGAAAACAACCTTGCTTTCACTACCCTCAGATATCACAACAGACTTATTGGCCTCCCCTACTACGCCCAGCTGCTTGGAAGGCGTAAGCGACACTTGAATCACTGCATTCTCACCGGAGCCTTCCAGATTATTTGAAATACCAACCGTGACTTCAAACTCATCGTTTGGAGCTACCACGACTGGAGCGTTCGGGCTTATGACAAACGGACCTTTAACGGTCGTATCTTTTTTGGTCGCTCCAATAGCCTCTTGAGACACTGCTACAGCCATCACTCTCAGGCTTCCATTGAAATAATCTGGCACCTCAATGCTATATTCTCTTTGCTGATCATCTGCATCCATAATGCCTGACCAGAAAGCTATAGGTGCATCAGTAGCCCTTCTAAAGGGATTTAAGTTTTGACCAATTTCCCTTTTGGCCCTATCACCACCACCTGCAGCCGCTAAGTCCATCGCCAGCTGATATTCAGGTAGAATTAAATCAACGATTTGGAACGTATTCACCTCTAAGGCCTGTTTCTTAAGGAAATGAGACAACGGATCTGGTGTTTTATATTTGGCTACCTGAAGAATGCCTTCATCAACCGCGATAATCGCAATCTTTGATGGCTTAGAAGTTTTATACCTTAATTTTAAAATATCTCCCGGCTTAACCAGTTCAGGAGAATCCAAATCTATCTGAATTTCTCTACGATCCCTGCCAACCGAGAATGGTATGGCACTGTAACTTAGAGGGCTGGCAAATATTTCTTTTGAGTCTGCTGCCCTTATAAAGCTCACATTCACATAGCCGTTTCCTTCAAGATGTTTGGGAATCTGAATCGACTGTACGGTGCTGGTTTTATTCGTTTTGAACCACTTGTATGCATACACCTTATCACGCTCAATGGTTATCAATCCTGCTCCCGTATATGGGGCAGTAATCTGAATCTCAATCGATTGACCAGCATCGTAACTCTTACGATCCAGCTTCACTTTCAGCTCAGCATTTTTTTCCAGTGAGCGGGTAAGGTTTCCTGCACCCGCAACAGAGTAAAATACCCGACCAAGCTTATTTCCTTCTGCACTCACAAGTTCAACCACAAAGTCGCCCGGCTCATTGCTTGGAAGCAATAATTTTTCACCTTTATCAGATATCTCAAAGGGCTCAGATTTAATGGTGGCTTCTTTTAAAATTGATTGATACTTAAATGTACCATTACGCTGTTTCACAAGTGTTGAAACATGCCTTCTTTCAACCAAATTTTTCGTTATCCCTGTCAGGCTAATTTTTTTAAGTTCTGGGTTAACAGCTACGAGCTTAACTGATCTTTTACTTCCTTTATGAACAAAAGATAGATTCCCATCAGATTTAAATCCAACGAGATACTTCACTGGTGAAACGAGAATTGAGGAGCTAGAAGTAACGCTTCGTCCACCTCCGGCCTCAAAACCTTCTGACCTGAAAGAAACCCTATACGTGCCCTTATCATAACGCCCAAAATCCAGGGTAAACTTGGCATTTCCTTCCTTATCGGTTTTTTGAGCTTTCAAAAGCTCATTGATATTGATGCGTTTTTTCTCAGGATCAAGCAGTGGGTCAACAAATCTAAATCCTTTGTATTCCTTAAAAGCAAAACCGGCAGAAACCAGCCCCATATTTGCACTTACAGTCCTGTCTTGAGCAGGCGTTCCAAACAGGTTTTCCAGTGTGACATGTGCTTGCATATCATCTGGACCATACCATCCACGGTGTTTATCACCTGTGATTTGGCTTCTTATTCTCATTCTATCAGGCTGAAATTCTTCAACTTTGAAATTGGTTGAACCGATCATGCTGCCCAACTGTCCATTTTCCCTGACCAGATGAACAGTGGCTGTGTATGAGCCAGTAGCCGAAACATAGTCGGTATTCAGTTCCCAATCGAAAAAGCCGGAAGCTAAGAGCTCAACTTTCTTATGCACAACCATTGATCCCCTTGGGTCTCTTACAAATAATTCTAACGGGATTGCGCCAAGCTTCTCCCAACCCCTCTGTTTTACGATAGCTGCCAGATGGACCGTATCTCCTGGCCGATAGATGCCTCTATCTGAAAATACATATGCATTTAACCCATCTTTGACTTGGTGTCTGGTTTGTACACCCCCAACATCAAAACGAGAATAGTTAATCATGCGAGCAGAACGGTTATAGGGAATAAATGAAGTGTCTCCATTCTTTCGCACTAGATAAGCAACAGGCGCCTTTGCGCCCTTGAAGTCATCCAGTTTTGGGAAAGAGACGTGCCCATCATCTGCTGTAGTAGCTGATAAAACTGGCAACCCATTCTTGCCAAGAACATCTACTACCGCACCAGCAATTGGAACTCCCTGTTTCACAGACTGAACAAAAACATCATGACTCTTGTCTGCGTTATCTTTCACTAACAATCCAATGTCCGTAATCATGATCAGGCGCTTATCACTTGCACCATAGATAACCTGCTTTGTTTTTGGATTCCAGCCATTTACCTGAATAAAAAATGCGCCTGCTTTTTGTCCTGATTCTTCAAGGTACTTATTTAAGTCAACTGTTGAGTAGATTGCTTCTCCTGGATGAGTGAACTTCAACTGCTGAGTTTCCGAATATACTTTGGTTATATTCTCCTCGTTGAACTGCCAGCGAGAATTAAAGCTGGGGTTTTTTACATCCCCACTTGTCTGGCTAACAAGATGATTGATCTGCCCAGGAAGTAGCTGACCTATTTCAATCTTAAGCGCCTCTACACCACGAGAGATAAGCGTAAGTTTCTTTTCGCTAGCTGCAGAGATCAGCGAGCCATCAAAACCGATTTTAGCCTCTTTGGGGTAATTAGGGACACGAATTAACCTCGGCGCTTTCATTGAGAGCTTAAAACCTCCTTCAGATTTAAGGCCATTACCTATTTGCACGTAAATATAACGGTTCTCAGGTGCTCTAAAACGAAAACTCTGGAGGCTTGAATAGGTTCGTTCAGTTGGAAGTATTCCTAAATCCAGTGAAGAAGCCCTTGATAGCACCTCTTTGGTGACTTCTGAAGGACTTTGCCACCTATAAATTTTTGGGTAATGTTGTTTTACATATCGTTTTTTAGGCAAAAGAAATGCTTTAATATTTTCATTCAGGTCTTCGGATTTAACCCCATCCGTGAATTCAATAACCAACGCTTGGTTAGGTTGATTGTCATTTTTGTCATCACGAACAATCTGACCATTTGCACTCTGAATGCGAAAAAAAGTATACGTACTTGGAATAACAACCTTGTCACTGAGTTTTTCTGAAGTCTCTGAAGGTCCGAACACTGGCTTAATTCCATCAGCCACATCCAAATACATATAGGTTTCATCTTTTTCAATAGCTACCGTTTCAGAATGAATAAATGCTTGGCGTTTGTTGTCGTCGTAACTAACAGTGAATTTGTACGGTTTTGCACCACGTTTATCAGAATTTCCCTTGGGCAGCATGTATAGAGAGAGATTTTTCTCGAAACTCTTTGAGTCAACAGGGTGGGAAAAGGAGAGTGTTCCAACAACCTTTCGAATTTTAGAATCCTCAGGATCTTTATAAAAGCGAATTGAATTTATCGCAGCCTTAAAACTTGGTGTACTGAATGTAGCTTTGTACTCTTCAAGCTCCACACTCTTGGAAAACAGTTTTTCGTTAAAATTTAATAAATATTCCTGCCCTGCTGGCCAATCTTTTTCGGGTGTAAAAATGAGCGTGTTCTCACTCTCCCACTTCCACTTACCCTTAAGTGCTGGAACGACCTTAATATCATCATTCAGTTCTTTATCCATTGTATCCAAAGAAGCTACTGACGTTAATGAACCATTCAGATTAAATGATACGCGTAAAGGATGAGGAACAGCGTTTTCAACATTAGGCGTGATAGGAGGCGTTTGAACGCTTGCAGTGACTAGCTCTGGCTTTGGAAGAGTGCTGTAATAGACATATCCACCAGCCATAAGCAATATGACAAGAGGAACAGACCAGAAAGCCTTAGGAGATTCTTTCCGTTTCGAATTTAAATAGCCAATCCAAGGTGGGCTTCCCCAAGTGATTCTACCAATAACCAAGCCTAGAACATTGGCAACAAAACCAATCTCTTTCCTCATGAAACCCCTCCCACCTATATAATTATTCATCAGACGATAAGACTATCAACGCCTATGGTCAATCACATAGCATGAATATGCAGCTGGTAGCCAAAAGTGATATCCATATGAAATTTGCTTAGTATTTACAGTTAAAACTAGATATTCGCATTATAAAGTAAAGTAATACAAAATTACGTGGGTTGGAAATGAACTGATGTAAAAAGACATACAAACAATTTTTATTTATACTCAGAAGCTGGATTCGTTGATAGCTATCGCTTACGGTACGCACATGATTGAAATGCACTTATACAAAGCGACAACCATCAAGGCCTGACTGATTTCATCATTCCTAATATGTTTTTATAAAGAGAGTTCAAATTGAGTAATACGACAGCTGACGACCTAACCATCGATTATGAAGAAGATGGTATTCTGACCACCAAACAAACAGACAAAGTAATCCTCAGCAAAGGCGCATGGGTCACCATTATGTTCAAGTATCAGAGCTGGGTTAAGGCCGACCAGACCTACAGTGATGATAAATTCACCATCCGCCGCTTCCAGAAACGTAATGGTGAATATACACCACGCTCCAAATTCAACATCACCAATGCCAAACAGGCCAAGTTGATCATTGAAACGCTACAGGACTGGACCAAATAATTTGAAAAACTTCCTGCTTATCACCTCGCTACTGCTACTGGCGAATCTGCTACTATTGGCAGGCTCCGCAATGTCTTCGGATATGCAGATTGAAGAGGGTGAGTGGGAGATGACCGCACAGATGCAGGTGGAGGGTGCACCAGAAAAAATGCCAGCCATGCCGCCCATGACCTCCCGTCAGTGTATCTCCAAAGATATGATGATTCCAACCCAGCAGCACCGCAATCAGGATTGCAAAGAGATAAAACAGAGTATTTCTGGTGACACAGCCACATGGAGCATGCGCTGCACTACCCATGGTGTAGTTTCAAAGATGTACGGCACCTCTACCTACAATGGGAAAACCATGGAAGGTACTATGCAGGTGATCTCGCAAGGCATGAAGATAACCAGTCAAGTCACCGGCAAACGGGTTGGATCCTGTAAGTAGGTTCCGATCCATTGCTGCCCCGCTTATTTAAATGCTTCAACCATTCTGCATTTTGGAAAGGCAGAACAACCCCAGAACTGGCTGGCTGTTCCCGAACCTTTCTTGGCAGTACGCCGCACCATAATGCTACCACATTCCGAACACAGCTTCGCTTTTGACTTCACCAGAATTCTCTCTATTTCTATAGTTTTACACATATGTTTGATATGCCGGTTTGGACGATGGTTTCACAACGAACCTGCCTCATGCCTGGGGGAGGGAGAGAAGAGACAGGCCCGTGTGAAGTGCCAAGAATATCTCTTTGTCTATCATTCCAACATCCCGCAAAAAGGGGTTTTTTCTTATTTAAAACATTTTACGGACAAATTTCTGGAAAAAACTTTAAACAATTTCAGAGTTTTCTCTTATTTTTCGGGCTTCTCTGTTTAAAAATTGGTGTGTCACAATCGGTAAATTTATACATCAGCTTTATTTTGAAGAGGAAGGTTGCTTTCAAAACCTGTTTGGACTCAACCATTTATCTAAACACAATCGATTTTTAACAATATTCATCAGTAGCTGGCCGTTACTTTAATATAGAAACTGCGCTCTACCAACGAAGCAGACTCCAATGTTTCACTGATGCTTTCCAAATGACTCTTCTTTAACAGGTTTTTACCCACCAGATCAACCTGAATATTATCAGTCGCCTGCCAGCCAATTCTGGCATCTAGACGATCATATGCACCGATATAAAATTCATAGGGAGCACCCTGTTGACGGCGAAAACGATCCCAGTGGTAAAGATTAAAATCGAGTTCGATGGTCTCGCTCATATCAAGGCTTAAACCAAGCGAATAACGATTGTGTGGCGTTTGCTGAGTCATCTCAACGGCTGAAAACTGAACATCAGAAGTCGTGATCGGAGAGGGGAAATAGATCACATCAATATAGCTGTAGGCTCCTTTGAGCTTCGCCCAATCAGTCACCTGCCAGGTAAAGTCGGCTTCAATACCAATGGCCCTGCCATTGAGATAATTCGACAAATACACAGGGATGATGATCTTACCATTTTCAGCAAAAGCTCCGAGCCGATCTGTCCGTGTATCTGAGATACCTTCATGATTGTGTCTAAAAGCGGTGGCCTGAAACAACAGATCAGAGTTTGGGTGAAAACGGACTCCAGCTTCATAAGAAGTAACCTTTTCTGATGTTGCACTCCCATCGCCATATGCCCGAACAACCTTGCCACCACCAAGACTGCGAACATCCAGACTCAAACCATTTTCAATCATATTAGGAATACGAACAGCTTTGGAGGCGGCAGCCCAAAGCGACCACTCAGGCTGCGTATAGATCATTCGAACCTGCGGCTGGAACTCCCAGCCAGTATATTGGTTGCGCTCATATTTAAACCCGCCAATCAGATGCAAGCGATCTTCTATCAAGGTAATGTCATCATTTAAAAAGAGCGCATCAAGCTTGTTGGTCTGGCTGTCGAGACGAAATACAGGGCTACCAATTACATCACCACGCGAATTACGACGGTTAAAGCCAATTGATATCAAGTGATGCGAAAACTGTGAAAAATCAAATTGAATATCAGCATCATATGTGGTGCGAGTCTCATCAAAAAAGTTTGTTTCAAGATGGCTTTGATCATAAAAAAGCTGGGCCGTTATCTGTGTCTCTTCATTGAGTCCATGCCCCAGTTTCAGCATCAGGTTATGCCCATTATAAAGATTGGCATGTGTAAAACTGGTCGATAAAGCCCCCGTCGGATCAGCGATCGTGCCAAAAGCATTGGCCCGCATATCGTAAATATCTCCCTGCAATGTGAACCAGCTTCGTTTTGAACGTTCAGAATCAATGCGAAAGCCCCCTTGCGTAAAATCACGAGAATCCGGTGCCGCCTGACCTGCGGAATAGTTAGTAGGTATAACAATGGTCTCGTGGTTAGAGAGCAAACCACCATCACGATTTTCACGCATCCAATAGGCACGATAATTGACATCTCCTGTTTCGCCACCAAAACGAATCGTGGCAAAACCCTTCTCCTCACTGCCACTACCCGCTGAAATCATCAATCCCTGACTATCCTCACTCGATTTGGTCAGAATATTGATGACACCATTCACCGCATTAGAACCCCAGACGGAACCACTCGAACCACGAATGACTTCGATATGATCGATATCTTCCATGGGATAGTTTTGAGCCAGCCACCAAACGCCTGAAAATGTAGGTGAATAAAGTGGCCTTCCATCCATCAACACCAGAAGCTTGTCTGCAAACAAGTCATTTTGACCTCGGATACTGATCGCAAACTGATTGGCGTTAATTCTTTGCACTTCAACACCCGGTGCCAACCGCAGAGCCTCCGGAATACTACGCGCCCCTGCGCGACGAATATCATCCTGAGTAATGACAAACAACGCGGCTGCCGTCTCAAAATATTTCTCTTCATGTTTGGAAACTGAAGTGACATTGATGTTTATCAATTCCTGCATGCTGAAGCCAAGCAGTTCATCGGTTGAATAACGCTCTGCCGCCAGACCCGACACAGGTGCCATACCCACAACAAGACAAATCAGAACCACCCGAACTCGAACCGTTCGCAACGTGTTTCTACCAAAAAAAGAAAACTTCAAATGACACTCCTCCCCCACATTATTTTACTCCACCAGCGTGCTGTATAGAAGTTGGTTTATCGTATTTTGAAGCGCTTCAGAACTGTACGGCTTTTGAAGAAAGCTCACCTCGCCCACATCCTGAAACTGCTCAAAAATATTCTCTTTGCTGTAACCACTGGCAAGAATCACCTTCACATCACGCTGAATTTTACAAAATTCAGCAAACACCTCTTTACCGTTCATGTCCGGCATTGTCATATCAAGCAAAACAGCGGCAATTTCATCATGCTTATCCCGGAAGATATCCACACCCTGTCTGCCACCATTGGCAGCCAATACACGGTAATCCATGCTCTCAAGGATAGCCGTTGCCATTGCCAATACAGCAGGCTGATCATCAACCACCAGAATCGTATCACGCTGTTTTTCCTTTGTTTGAACAGGCTGGAAATCAAGCCGCTTCTTAACCATGCCATCACTTGCCGGCAAAAGAATCCGTATCGCTGTGCCTTGACCCGGCTGACTCTTAATCTGAATCGAACCATTATGACTGCGAACAATGCCCAGAATCGCACTCATGCCCAAACCCCGACCCGTAAATTTTGTGCTAAAAAATGGATCAAAAATCTTCTTCTGGGTCACCTCATCAATACCACAACCATCATCATCAATCTGAAAAACAACATAACGGCCTGCGGGTAACGCCTCATCAAGGAACTCGCTATACAGCTCCGCATATGAAGCATCAATCACATCTGTTGAAATGTTGATCACACCACTCTTTTCACCAATCGCTTCTGAGGCATTGGTCACAAGATTCATCACCACCTGTTGCATCTGAGTCACATCGGCATTGATGCTGGGTAGTGCATCGGAGAGTTCAAAGTTCAACGTCACTTTCTTTGAAATTGACACATCAAGAAGTTGCGCTGTTTCCATCACAACCTTCGAAAGATCAACATACTCAATCAAAAAATTTCCCTGTCCTGAATAAGCCAGCATCTGTTTGCACAGATCTGCGGCGTGCTCGCTGGCAGTCATAATATTTTGTGTCTCTTTCGTGACCAGTGATGTTTCACCCAGTTTCATATTGGCAAGCCCTGCATTACCCATAATGACGGAAAGCAGATTATTAAAATCATGTGCAATACCACCCGCCAACACGCCCAATGACTCAAGCCGCTGCACATGTGCCATCTTCTGTTCCATATCCTGCTTTTCCCGTTTGGAAAGCACCTGTTCTGTCACGTTACGGATCACCCCTTCGATACCACCCGTCTCACCTTTGTTATTATAGGTGTAGTGTGCTGATACAGAGACCCATACCACATTGCCATTTTTGTGCATTAACCGGGTCTCATGATGCATCACAGGCAACTTGCTAGATTTCATCGCGTACGCAAAAAACCGAAAATCAGCAGCCTCAGCCAATAGCAACGGCAACGGCATACCGATAACCTCCTGATCATCATAACCCACCAGAGCCTCAACAGATTTCGAAGCCCAAGCCACATAACCCCGGGCATCAACCCGGTAATAAGTATCAACCATATTATCCAGGATCGATTGCAACTCATCCCGGGTCTCCCGGGTCCTCTCCTGACTCTGCTGCAAGGCTTGACTGCTCTGATAAATTTCCAGTGTTCGTTCTCTCACCCGTTCTTCAAGCAGCTCATTGGCTCTACTCATCCGCTCCTGAAAAGCTTTCTGCTCCGTGATGTCGGTAAAAGCTGAAAACAGTGCATCTTCATTTTCAAAGCGCATACAAAGCATCGACAAAGCAATCCAACGTATCTGGCCATTGGCTGTTTTGATCTCCAATTCATACCCATTGAGCTCGCCCTTCTCAGACAATATCTGCAACAGTATTTGACGATCTTTCGGGTTTTGATAAAAGTCAGCTGCATGAGCCAAACGTAATATTTCAAGCGGTGCAAGAAGCCGTGATGCGGCATGATTCCCAAACAGGATACGGCTATCAGACCGACGACTGATAAGTATCGCAAGCGGTGCGGATTCAGCAATGTTGCGAAAGCGTTTTTCGCTTTCAGTCAATGCCCTGCTACTGCTTTCAATCACTGCAAAACTCTCTTCAACCTGCTCGGCCAGATGGTTAAATCCCGAAACCAGTTCACCGATCTCTATGCTACCCACCTGCTCATTTGAGCGTAGGCTGTAATCTTGTTTGGCTCCCATATGATTCATTAATTTTGCCAGTGATATGATGGGTTTCGTCACCTTATACTGCAAACGCATCGCAATAAAAAAACCAAACATAAGGATTCCTACTATCACCAAAGCAATGATCATCATGCCTGTCTGTTCATTCCGTTTCATCTCAACAAGGTCAGATTCAATATAGATGACACCCACTGGTTTTTGTTTATGAAAAACCGTTCGGTTTAATCGTAATATTCCATCTTCAAACACTGACCTTGATCCCTTCATGAATCCCAGATCAACATTATCAGAAGTGCTTGCCATATCCGGGAAGCCAGCAAGCGGTACACCATCGAACGTAAAAAGACGAATCACCGTAATCCCGGAATTGGCATTGAGTTTGGTAATCAGTTCAGTCGCCAGTTTTTTATCATGAAACATCATGGCTGGTTTGGTAGCTGCCCCGATCATCTCTGCCTGCGTTGAATACATCCGCTCCGCTTCCTGCTCCAACAGTGCTCGATTATAGGTAATCCAAATGCCTCCCATAACCAAAACAGCAAAACCCAGTGTCAATACAATGAACAGTTGAAGCTGTCGCTTTAACGAGGGTAAATCAGAGTTATTCATGGCTTCTCCCCAACAATTTCACCCAATTGTAAAAGTTGAGCGCTTACATATAAGTCCACCTTTTTAATTGCTTGCAGGTTGATACGGAAGACCACCCGCTTGTTCTGTCGTTTAAGTTCAATCATACCGCCTTGATCAGCAAACCCCGGAATATCCGATATCGTCAATATGGGTTTGTCTTGCAATATGATCAGTGTTTTCTTCAACGTTTCGCCCTCAGATTCATTGATAAACAATGCATCACTCTGCTCAGCACATGCAGGCATTGCGCATAAATGAACGTCCAACTTCACACCATGAGAAGCCTGTTTGGATGCGATTTTTTTAAGTTTTTTTCGTAAGGTATGATTGCCTAGAACAGAGAGTCTTATCGTCTGCCCGGATGCTGACGATACCGAATCCGGCCAATCGGTGAAGCGAATAAAATTAAAAATGTAAACCGCTTTGAGTTCATCCTCCAAGGCAATCGGCTGCTGTTCAGCACCCAGTAAAGTAAAAGGTAGCAGCCATGCACATAGGCATGCGCATGCAAACAAAAAGGAAACACCGCGTTGATTCATCCAGTAAAAAAGAAACATCAACGCTGGCAACCTGACAATAACTGAAACATGATAAAACTAATAAAAATCTATGTTCACAGAGATAATCAAAGCCGTCTTAATAAAGTAAAAGCATCCAGGCTTTCACACCATAATTGTTGTGATAATAGCATTTATCTCCCAAAACAGTTTGATATTAAACACAGTAATCTAACGTAAACTATAATATTTACCTCGATCATCCAACCGGTCTCCCTCATTAATCAACATAAAAACTTTTTATGTCCAATGTTTATAAAAATGAGGTCAATTAAAATTAAACTCAATTTATTTAAAATAATTTAATGGCAAATAAATGCCTCCAGCCCCCATCTCTTAGCCTTTTTGGATAAGTTTCACTTGTTGGCGCCTCATTAAATCCAAAAGGTTAAAAACGATAAATTTATAAGTTAATGTTAGGTTTATGGGCTAATAGAGGCATTTAATAGACATGTTTATTTCAAAACTCATTAAAAACATATATATCTATAAAAAATACTATATACGTAAAAAAAAATCGACCCTTTAAACCATGCTTTAGGATTTTGATGTCTACATGCTGTCATAAACGGAAGATAGCATTTGTATTCATCCCATTTTCACGGAACACAGGAATACTGCCAAAAAATTCGGCAGAGATCAGGAATTCCACGAGGTACACATGGTACAAGCCACATTAAAAAAATTGAAAGATAAAAGCATCGGTAAAAAGGTAATCATCCGCAAGGCCTGTATCAGTGATCTCAATGCTATGACAGGTCTGCTCAGCGAGCTTTTTAACATTGAAACAGACTTTGTACCGAATGTTCGCCGCCAGCGTCAGGGGCTGGCAGATCTTATGCAGTATCGCCGTGAAGCGACACTGCTTGTCGCAGTTATTGGCAATAATATTATTGGCATGTGCACCTTACAATCACTCATTTCTACCGCCGAGGGTGGTAAAGTGGGGCTTGTGGAAGATCTGGTCGTGGCTGCAAGCCATCGTAAATCAGGTATTGGCCAGGAACTGCTGAAAGAGATTGAAATCATCGCACGGGCTGAAGGCATGAGCCGTCTGCAGTTGTTATCAGATCGCAGCAACGGCGTTGCTTCCAACTTTTACGATTGTCTGGGTTGGGTTACAACCAACATGAGCGCCTACCGCAAAAAGTTTTAGAGTCCGGCACGCTTGAGTGCAAATAAAACATGTTGTTTTAAGGTTTTTCCATCTGAAAAGAGATCTGATTTTAAAACAGCTTTGAGAACAAACCACTCCTGCTTCCAATCACTCGGCACAATCACTCAGCACCTGCCAGCGATGACTATTTGAGTTTACATTTGAAACCCTGCATCACATAGGCGGTATAAATATTGCTTTTGCACAAACTTTTATTGCGTTTCATGTTTAATGGTTCTGCGGGGCACTTATTAGGGCAGCGGAAGTTTGCCTGCTTCAAAGCATCGGCTTTAGCATCATTGAACGCTTCCAACATAACCCCGGCATCCTGTGTTGGGCACCTCTTAACCTTACGGGAACCTTCACCATCCTGATCAAACAACGAGTGACATGCCTGAGGTTTGGGCCACGCCTCTTTCAACAGAGCATTTTCAAACGCCTGACAAGCAGTTAACAGCGCCAAGATACAAATCATTAGCAAAATTTTTCTCATGATAGCCACGCCTCTATAGTTTGATATCTATAGAGTAGCAGCCTGTGAATTGTTTCAAAATCCCCTGTTTGCGGGATAAGAAAATTTAAACCATCTCAATATCCCATCATTTGGATAAAAAAAACGTGTTTTTATCCATCAAGCTATCTGGATGATAACATCTTCCAAAATGGTCGTTTGTTATAATTCACCGCTTCCCATTTCGAGTTTTCGCCCTCAACGCGTTCACCATTCCCTGTAAAAAGGTATGCGCCGGGCCTCATCACCTTGGCAATTCGATCAATCACTTTTCGACGCTCTTCCACTTCGAAATAAATCAAAACATTCCTGCAAAACACAACATCAAACTCCGAATGGTGCCGAACCGTATGAATCAGATTATCTGAAATCAGGTTTGCAACATCAAAGCTTAACATGCCACGTAATTTGTCATTCACTTGCCATGAGCTATCTCCCAGCTGGGTGAAATGTTTGATAAGCTCTTGAATGGGCATCCCCCGCTGAACTTCAAATTGGGAATAAATCCCTCCTCTCGCATATTCAACCGCCGGTGGGGAAAGATCCGTTGCAAGAATTTTCACCTGTTTATCAGCCCCCGGAAGTACATCCAGTGCTGTCATCGCAATCGAATAAGCCTCCTGGCCTCTTGATGAGGCCGCAGACCATATTTTAATGTTTCGAAGATTGGCTGCTGGCATCGCCATAAGCTCTGGAAAAACAATTTCACGCAGTGCATTAAAAGGATAACTATCACGAAAGAACAAAGTCTCATTGGTTGTCATGCAATCAATCACTTCATGTGCAAAAGCACTTGTCGGGTCACTGCAAACCATATCCACCAGTTTTTCAAGGCTGCTTACGTTATGTTTCCTTACCAGAGGATTCAGCCGACTTTCCAAAAGGTACATTTTGTCTTTTTGAACTGAAATCCCACTGTTTTTTTTCAAAAAGTCGTGGATGTTCGTAAATGAACGTTCATTAAGGCTCATACTTTGGCCTCTCTTGGCATTTTTGCATGCAAGGATACTGCATCCAAAATGGATTTAGAAATATCCTCAATGGGTAATACTTCATGCGCAGCTCCCAACCGCACCGTTTCACCCGGCATACCCCAGACCACACTGCTTGCTTCATCCTGAGCGATGACCCATGCGCCTTTTCCCGCCAGATTCATGGCCTCCATAGCACCATCTCTTCCCATGCCTGTAAGGATCACCACCAGTGTATTCACCGCGGGCGCCAATGCACTGAGCGAGCGCAGCGTCACATCAACAGCAGGACGACAAAAATGTTCTTCTGCAGAAGCATGCAGCTTAATCATCAATACACCCTCCTGTTTCACAATATCCATATGAAGTCCACCCGGTGCCACGTAGACACAGCCCGGCTGAAGCAACATGCCATCTTCTGCAATATAGTAGCGCAGACTTGTCTCTCTATCCAGACGAGCAGCCAGTGATACCAAAAAAAGCTTAGGCATATGCTGAATCACAAGAATCGGACATGGATAATTTGCAGGCAGCTCACTCAGCACTTTACGTAAAGCCACCGGACCACCGGTGCTTGCACCAATTGCCACCAGATCCGGAGTTGATTTTCTCCCTGTTACAATTGGGCGAGAAGGACGAACTGGCTGAGCCGGTTTCGGCTGAAAGGGGACCGTTTTTTTCACCACTTTACTTGCTGCGATGATTCTCGTGTAAAGCTGAGCGCGCAATGTTTGAAAGGGCTCTTTTTCCGATGAATTTGGTTTCACCACAAAATCAAATGCGCCTTTATCAAGCACTCTCAACGTTTCTTCTACATCACTGGGCACCTCAGCAGCCACAACAATAGCCTGAACCTTGGATTTTTTTTCCGATAGTGCCGCAAGCGTTTGCAACCCATTCATCCGGGGCATGTTGAGATCCAGTGTGACAACATCCGGTTTCAACGTTTCAATTTGCTCTAAAGCATCCTGACCATCCACAGCATAACCCGCCACTTCAACCTCTGGCATAGCTTCAAGACACTTCCTCAAAAATTGTCTGTAAAATGATGAATCATCGATAATAAGAACACGAATCATCGGGGTTCCTCGATACCAAGAATTTCTAATTTATCCCGAATGATCGATTCGCTGAATGGTTTCATAACATATTCGTTGGCTCCCCCTGCGAGAGCCTTCAACATAGAGGGCATACCTGTTTCCGTTGTCACCATAATAACATAAGGCAGCGTTGCATGTTTAGCCTGAGCCCTTAAAGCAACAAGAAAATCATAACCATTCATCACTGGCATATTCCAATCCAGCATCACGACTGCAATATCCGGGTGAGATTCCATCTGCTCAAGTGCGACAGCCCCATCTTCAGCTTCAAACACTTCAAACCCCAGTTTTTTCATGATTTTCCCTAAAGAGACACGAACAACCTTCGCATCATCAACAACTAGTATTTTATTCGACATTATTTTCCTCCCTTTCTCTTAAGCAATCTCTGCAAAGGGATTTTACGTTATATATACACATGATTATGCCTCGACCTTGCCGCGTTGTACTTCTTTCAGACTTAATTGAAGCACTTTTTCAACATCAATAAGAACAACCACCCGGCCATCCTGTTTAAGAACACCATGACTCACCTGCTTCCATGCTTCACTAAAAGAATCGGGCGTTGCTTCAAAATTTTCAGCATCCAGATCAATCACCTCTCCAACCCCATCAACAACCAGGCCAAAACTTTCATTGCCATCCGGCTCAAGCACAATAATGCGATAAGGGTCTTCTTCTTTTCGATCAGGAAGTCCGATGATGGTTCTTAGATCCAACTCTGTAATGATCCGGCCTCGAAGATTGATCAGGCCATTGACACAACCAGGGGACAGAGGCAGTGCCATTCGTTTCTGTGGTGTAATCACTTCTGAAAGTTCATTCACATTAAGTCCCAGCCATTGATCAGCTACTAAAAAGGTTAGAAGCCCTGCATGAAAATTTCCTGTACTCATGATGCCACCCCCCCAACCTTATTATCCTGAGTAACAGGCTCTGCTTCAATATGAATAATCTCTTCATTTTTGGCATGGCTGAAAATTCCGGAGAGATGCTCTGTGAGTGTTGCGCGATCAAACTTCACAAGCTGATCTGAAAATTCAATGCCCACCGCTCTTTTGTTATATTCCTCTGGTGGCAGAGATGAGAGTGCCACAATCGGCAACCCCTTCAAGCGAGGCTGATTCATAATCCATCGAGCCAGCTCGAAACCATCCATGTGCGGCATTTCCAAATCAGTTAAAACAAGATCCGGTGTTTCTCTCTCAAGGATCTTAATGGCTTCCGCACCATCATTGGCTGTCCACACAGTATACCCCAACCCCTCAAGGACAGGCACAATCATATTGCGGAAAAAGACTGTATCTTCCACAAAGAGAATCTTTTTAGCCTTGTCCTCTGCTCTGCTTTTAACGGATGTAAACCAATTCGGGTCAACAAGTTTTAGAATTTCAAACACATCAACCACTTCTGTGGACTGCCCTTGTAAAAGTGCCGTTCCCAGATAATGTGGATCATTCGAAGGCAATTTGATTTCCAACTCTTCACGTACAACATCAATAATCTTCTCAACCTGAAGACAAATCTGTCGCCCGTTATCCGAAATAATCAGACATTTAACACGATCTGCGCTGCGAACATCGCTCTTCTCTGCATCCTTCTTCACACTCTTCTTCAGGCTCTTCTTCTCTTCCTGCTTTCCTCCCCACCGCAAGACAGGAATCACTTTGCCACGATATTGTAAAACTTCTTTTCCGCCCGCTGTTTCAATACGTTCCGCAGGAAGATCCTCAAGCCTCTCAATGAGTAACATAGGAATCGCATATCGATGCCCCGCATGCCCAAAGATAAGAATATGCTGGCTCTCTTTGGTGAAAACCTGATCTTCTCTTTCTTGACTCGTATGTGTCGAATCATTTTCCTGACCCAGATCAATCATCTTACCAAGTCCATTACAATCAAGAATAGGAACCACCTGACCATCACCCAGAATTGAGCAACCACCATAAACATCTAAATATTGCATGTGCCTTCCAAGCTGTTTAACAACAATTTCTTCCGCACCCAACACACTATCAACACCCAGGCCAAATTCCTTCTGAGCAATATTGACAACAACAATCGCCTTTACCGTGTCAGAAGCACCTTCTAATTCAAGTGCCTTACTCAGTCCCAAAATAGGAAGAAGATTGTCACGAAGCCGATAAAAAGGTTTCCCTGCAACACTTTCCCAATGATTTTCTTCTTCATCAACGGCGATGAGCTCCTGCACAAGCGATTGTGGAATTGCAAACCGCTGATCATGGCAAGACACGATCATGGCCGGAATGATTGCCAACGTGAGTGGGATGCGAATATTCAGCGTGGTGCCTTCACCCATCGTACTATCAATTTCTACGGTGCCGCCCACCTTCTCAATCTCTGAACGCACCACATCCATGCCAACACCACGGCCAGACACATTGCTAACTTTCTCAGCTGTCGAAAGACCTGCATGAAAAATAAGCTGAAGTAAGCTCTTCTCAGTCATCGTCTTTGCCTGTTCTTCGCTGATCACATCCATACTCAGTGCTTTATCCCGAATACGGGCAGGATCAATGCCATTTCCATCATCCCGAATATTGATCACAATGAAACCACTCTCCTGATTGGCTGTCAGATGAATGGTTCCTTCCGCAGATTTCCCCTTTTTGAGGCGTGCCTGTGGCTCTTCAATACCATGATCACATGAATTTCTGATGATATGAGTCAACGGATCTTTCAGTGCAGCCAGAATGGTACGATCCAGTTCTGTCTCCTGCCCTTCCATCTCCACAGTTATTTTTTTGTTTAATTGCTTGGTAATATCCCGAAGCAAACGGGGAACGGTTCCCCACAAAGTGGAAATGGGTTGCATCCTTGTGTGCAACAGCTGTTCCTGTAGTTGAGAAGTGACCTGACCAATGCCCCGGCTTGTTCTGACAAGTTCCACATCCCCTTCAATCTGCACCAGACTCATCAATCTGTTACGCGAAAGCACCAGCTCACCAACCAGATTCATCAAACCATCGAGAATATCCACATCAACACGAATGCTTCCTTCTGATGTAGGCTTCCTTTTTGCAGTTACGGCTGTTTTTTCTGCCTCTGCCACAGGTTTATTTGCTGCTACAGGCAAGGATGTAGCGCTCGCAGCCACAGTTTGCGGGCTCTGTGTGCTTTCAACTGCGGCAGCTGATGGAGTTTCTTTTGCCACATCATCATTGGTTGAGCCTGATTCCTGATCTGCTGTCAATGATGATGCCAATCCTAATATCTTAAGCGCAGAAGCCGGTTTAAATCCAGGCAAGCCTTTCAGCGTTTCAAATCCCGCCTCTACAACTTTTTCCGCCGTAAACAAACCCGCATCTGACAATGCCTTCACAATGGCTTTACTGTAACCCTCAACCCAGTCGAGTGTGTCTGCTTGCTCGACCAATGCAGGCGTATCCGCCGCCGCATCCGTTACAATATCGCTGGCAGCAGCGTTGTCAGCAGCTTCGGCCAGCGAAGCAATCAAACGTTCCGCCGCCTGCAAACGTGCACAAAGTGCCGTATGATCGACATCAGGCTCAACACCCGTCTCTTCCAGTTTTTCCAGCAACGCTTTAATCGCATCAACCATCTCGAGCAGCAATGAAACAAGATCCGCATCCACAGGATGTTTGAGTGTTCGAATTTTACTCAATAAATTTTCACCGGCATGGGCAACCTTTTCAAGCTTGCCAAGCCCCAAAAATCCGCAACTGCCTTTAACCGTATGAATCACACGAAAAATTCCATCCAGTATATCTGCATTTCCCGGATCAGCTTCCAGATCAAGCAGCTGTTCCTCAATCGAGGCAAGGTTTTCATTGCTCTCTGTTAAAAATTCGGCAAAAAGTTCTTCATCCATCTCTTAAGCTCCTGTTTCGAAAGCGCTACATCACTAAAATAACATACTGCCTACAACTTCAATCAAATTATCCGGTTCAAATGGTTTCACCATCCAAGCTGAAATACCTGCTTTATGGCCCACACTTTTTTTATCGTCTCCCGATTCGGTGGTTAACATAACAATGGGAGTATTTTCATAGTTCGGAAGTGTGCGAATGTTCTGTACCATCGTCAGTCCATCCATATTAGGCATGTTCAAATCCGTTAAAATAAGGTCATATGGGATGGTAGCTGTTTTTACCTTGTCCAGCCCTTCAGCGCCGTCTTTGGCCTCTTCCACCTCAAATTCGACACTTGCCAGTGTCCGTTTCACGGTCATTCGAACCATCGTTGAATCTTCAACAATTAAAATTCTAGGCCCACTCATAATTCGTCCCTCATCACGTTGCGCTCCTCCTCCATGACATAGCGATTAGCAAGTTCATCTTTCCAAATCGCTTCGCCTGGCTCCTGAGCCGACATGGCTGAAGACCAGTCATCCAGACAGCTTTTTACGTTTGTCAGGCGTTGCGCCACCCGGTCAATGTTTTGGAAATCTGTTAGGGCATCGACAATATCATCTTCAACCTGCCCTCCTGGGTGATTATCCATCGCATCGGTTAATTTAATCAACCCATCCTCCGTACTCTTATGAAGCAACTGCAATGACCCTTCAACCTGCCGCATCAATATGCGCAGTAATCTTCGGTCTGCTGTTGTTGGCCAGAGTGTTTCCTGCATGACTTCACCCTCCATGGCTTTTTCCGCCAAGGTTGTTTCCTGTGCTTCTTCCTGTGCTTCTTCCTGTGCTTCTTCCTGTGCTTCTTCCTGTGCTTCTTCCTGTGCTTCTTCCTGTGCTTCTTCCTGTGCTTCTTCCTGTGCTTCTTCCTGTGCTTCTTCCTGTGCTTCTTCCTGTACTTCTTCCTGTACTTCTTCCTGTACTTCTTGCTGTACTTCTTCCTGTGCCTCTTGTTGTACTTCTTCCTGTGCCTCTTGTTGTACTTCTTCCTGTGCCTCTTGTTGTACTTCTTCCTGTGCCTCTTGTTGTACTTCTTCCTGTGCCTCTTGTTGTACTTCTTGTTCTTCCTCTTCCTCGCTCAAAATGCCACGTCTGCAAAAAAGTAGTTCTGCGGTCTGAACAGGCGCATCCATCTCTTCAATGACATTGCCTGCAAGCAAATGAACACGTTTTCCACTGAGCCCTTCATCAAGAGGAAATGCCCGATCCAGCATATGAAACGCACTCAAGTGTCCTTCTTTCCGTTCAGGCAAAACATAAGCAATCGGTAACCACCCACGCCTTAGTGCCTCCTGATACACCGCTGTCCAATGCACATCCCCTTCTTCCAGCAAACGAGAAGAAGCCTCGGATTCAACAATCACCGCATCCCCAAGCATCAGATTCATGAATTCATAGCTCTTTTTTTCTCTCTCAACAGATTTGGCATGCGTATGCCTGCGTGCATAGGTGAGCAGGTGGCGTGCAAAATAGATGTCATGAAATGCATCCGGAGAACCAACATTTATATTCAGTAACGGATAGATAGCGGCCGCCCTTGCAAACACATCGATCTGCTCAGCATCGCGTGGCAACACCATTAATTTAGGCGGCGTCCACCATTTCACCTTAGCTTTACGTTTGCTGAGCATACGCGCAATGGAGTGAAACCACATCTCCAGAATGGAATCTTCTATGTCCTCCGGCTGCTCATTTGGATAAAGCATGATGACTTTACAACCACGAAGATAATCATTCACTGCATTGGCATTCAAACCATCCCAGGCATGTACATCGGCCTCTATTTCACACAAACCCTGTTCAGAAACTCGCGCACATGCTTCTTTGATAAGCTTTTTCTGATTTTCAAGCTCGGATGTTTTCAGCGGACTTAAAACATGCAGCGTCAGCTTGTGATGTTTGCACGCCATCTCTTCAAGCATTGAAGGAAGACCTGCATGCCAGCCAACAAAGATCATGCTCAAGTCCCAGGTTTCAGGCCACTCGAAGGCCTGCAGGTTCCCTTCATGGAGTGAATCATCATCCATAGCAAAAGCCCGATTCATAATACCAGGCCAAAGTGCAACTTCGGAACCGAGAGCAGCAAGATGTTTAATATGTATCGCATGTGTTGTGCCCAACAAGTTGCTTGCCAAAACAAATTCATTGGATTCACCCGAATCATCTGCAAAGGAAAGAATGTTCAAACCCATCGAAAAACAATCAACAAGCCAAAACTCCAGTGATCTCTCTTCACCTTCAAAAATAATGCGTGCGCCACTTTCATGTGGCCTGATTTCTGCCTCCCAGGCAAGGCTGTGCAGCCCGGTTTCACCACCCACCACATCAAGCATACGCATACCCAGCTCGGGCATAAAAGCACAATGATGCATCTGGTAGAGCATACGAGCCGTCACTGATGATGAACTAAACATATGTGCATCTATCGCATTTTCATAGACAGACTCAAGCCCTTCAGGAAGTGTGCCTTCAGCAATCAATACTGATTCAACATCAAAACCTTTTGCTTTCGCTTCAGAAGAGACTGCATGTTTATCAACCACAGTCTCTTGCCCGCAGTCCAAACCATGGAAAAAAATCATCTGATTCACACCCGAAAGTTTAAAGCGTGAAAGAACATCCCGGCTGCCTCTGGCCACTTCCCGGACACTCAGCCACCCACCTACATCGCCTGCCGCCTCTTGAGACTCGCCAAAAAAAAGCCACACAGAATAATAAGAACGCCGTAAACGTGCACACAAACGATCAAAGGATTTCAGTATCGGCACCGCTTTTTCATTCCAGCCAACAAACAGCAGCTGCCTGCGTGCAGAAAGCGGGCTGTTACCTAGCTCTCTGAGTGTATAACGCATAATATTTGCACCCAAACCCACAAGCAGTGCAAAGAAAAAGACACCACTCAAAACAATACTAATGGTCAAAAGTGTTAGCCATGGCGTGAAATATTCGGAAGGCGCAGTGCCTGGATCAACCAATAATGTAAAGACAAACAAAACAATCTGAAAAGGTGAATACTCACTCAGATGCGCGCGGCCATCACCATTAAGGTCCATCTCTGGATAAAGATGATAGACAGACAGGGAGCCAATCAAAAGCAGCATAGCCAAAAATATCAGCAACATGCCCGTCTCTTTACGAACCTCCGGTATTGCGGCCACATGATGAATTGCCAGCCACAGATTGCCAAGTGGATTGAGCATAACCAGAAAACGAACGACTCGCAGAAAGACCAATGCGGCAGGCAATAGCTCTGAAAATTCAAACAACGCTAAAGTGGCAAATACATCAACAAAAACAAAAAGGGTTTCCCCCTTTCTTCTCTTGTTATTCGGCAGTACTTTAAAGATAGAAAGCGCCCTGAAAGCCAGCTCAAACAACAAAACAACGCCGATGTATAAAGCAAACTCCGGTAGTGCCAGCGCAACACCGCAGAGTACAAGCGCAGCCACAGCAAATGACATGGAATAGATAAATGTTTCGTATGTGAGAAACCTGAAAATTCGTAACATCCGTAACATATAAATACCACGGAAAAGCCTGACCACCCGTAAAATCATTGTATATTCAAGCCATATTACAGGCAGTAGTAATGCCGAATAGAGACTAATCGTTGCCAACCCATCAAGCACAAGAAATATAATTTCCCTGCGGTTGCGCCAACGGGTCTCTTTTTGTAACCAGATTCGCAAAAAGAGTTCAACCGTGAAAAAGAACGCCAGAGGTGCAAGCACAAACCAATAGCTATCGAACAGGCATAACACCAAGGCCGTCACAACCAGTATTGCATAGCGGGTATGTGAAAAAACCCTTTCACCCAGCAGCATCCACTCACGACGTGTATGCCCCGCGTTTACAGGCTTCACATCCTTTTCTTCAGCACCCTCAATGGTAACCGTTTCTGGCTCGCTCACGTCAATCCTTATTTCTTCACAGCTGTTGCTAGCGGCTTTCCCGCTCCGGACTTAACCTCAGCACTTAAATCCCTTAGGAACGATGCCACTTCAGTAGATAGTCCTCCAGTGACCGTCTTCAACTGATCAGAAACCCCACTTAACGATCTTGCAGATGCACCGGTCTCTTCAGTCGCCCTTGCAACCTCACCAATATTTTCATTAACTTCTGACACACTTTGATTGGCATGCTGAATACTTGATGATATCTCCTGAGTTGCTAAAGATTGCTCATCGGCAGAAACACTGATGCCCGCATTGATTTCATTCATGCGACGAATAATCGCCCCAATTTCATCAATGGTTTTAGAAACATTGCTACTTTCGGTCTGAATTTCACGAATCTGTTTAGATATCTGCTCTGTTGCTTTGGCAGTTTCACTTGCCAGCTCTTTCACCTCATCGGCAACCACAGCAAAACCTCGACCGGCCTCTCCAGCACGCGCAGCTTCGATGCTGGCATTCAAAGCCAATAGATTGGTCTGCTCTGCAATATCACTGATCACCTGCACAACCGAACCAATCTCTTCAGCTTCCTGACCCAATCGTTTGACTGTTTCTGTGGTGCGATCAGCCTGACGTACCGCTTCTTCTGTCACGCCCGCAGCCTCAATGACCTGCCTGGTAACCTCTGCAATCGATGCACTAAGCTGTTCTGTCGCCGCTGCCACTGCACTGACGTTATCTGATGCATGCTGTGCTCCGGAGGCCACATTCCCTGCCTGTGAAGCAGATGAATCTGCCATTTTTGCCAAAACACCAGAGGTCTCATCCGTTTGTATCGACAAGTCATTCAGACTCGTGCTTATGCCGTTAATTGACTGCTCAAATTCAGCGATTCGCTTTTGATCACTAAGTGCCTTTTCATAAAAAGCAGCGGTCTCATCCAGACTACCGTTCACAACCTCTGCAACCCTCACCATATCAGCATACAAACCTCTGGAATCAATACGGCGATTCATAATGCCATGGTTCAATCCTTCGATTGAAGCCTGCACTTCCCTAAGCAGAGTCTCGACCCTGTCACCAACATTATTCAACTCCCAGGAAATACGACCGATTTTGTTCTTATCTGTAATGCCCGTGATTCGCCTGCCCATAGAGCCTGTTGACCACGCCTCAAGCGTTTCCAGTATCTGTGTCAAACTTTTGTCAAACACAGTTGAAACCGTCAAGTATGCAACGAGGCAAACAGCCATGATGACGGATGAAAACAACCATGCTGCCATCCCCCCAACTACAATCCCCTGCACCAACGCCAATAACCCAACCAATAAAAAACTATAAAGCATCAAAGGTTGTACACCCATGGATAAACCACGCTTCTTAACTTGTTGATTTGACATAACTATCTCGCTCCTGATGATGCATTCATCTGAGCATATAAAGCCTCGGCATCTCTTATTTGTGTTGCTGTTGCCTTTCGGCGTGCTGACATATAACCAATGGTCTTTCCTGTGCTGGAATCAATGTCCGGCGTTACCGTTGCATTCACCCAGTAATAACCACCATCTTTACAACGGTTTTTCACAAAACCATTCCACTCTTTCCCCGCACGAACCGTATCCCAAAGGTCTTGAAAAGCCGCCGCAGGCATATTTGGGTGACGCACCATATTATGAGGCTGCCCGAGCATCTCATGTTCTGCATAACCTGCAATCCTCAAAAATATTTCGTTGCAATAAGTTATTTTTCCTTGAATGTCCGTTTTTGAAATGAGAAGATCATTATCACTGTAAACTTCTTCACGATCTGTAATGGGTAAATTTGTACGCATAAAATCCTTCCTCTTCTAAGATCTTCTTCTAAAGATGATCTGACTTTCTGAAACCCAATTTTTTTTGACCAACGTTTGGGCATATCACCGATGTGAATGAGAGCAAGTTGTATGCCAATGGCAGGTTCAACAACCTTGCACATGGATCATTCAAAGCTTATAAAGTTCAATTAAATCAACTCAAAACAAGGGCAACATAAGGTAGAAAATTCAAAAGTCCCAAGTGAGACCTAAGTTGGATTTCATCTGGATTTAAGGATGCTCTGAAAAAGTCATAGTATCCGTGCAGTCTATGAATGACCTGCCAAAATCATGCACGCGAAGTGTTTAATTTTGTAAGCAAAGGCAAAACCGTGCTTTTGCCTTTGCGTGCTGAAAAACTACAAACACGTAGTTTTTTAAGAATACTCTTCAATATTAGAAGATGACGATTTAGGATAGCGGAAGATAAAATAGTCCCATCAATCCCATCGATCACACAGTGCTTTGCAATGTTAAATGCTGTTAGGAGCTACAAGAAAGCATCGAACAGCCCGCACGATGGCGTGCCCATTCCGGACGTTTTTTAGCAAAGTCTTCTTTATCAGGCTGTTCATCATAAGGATGTCGTAATAATTCAAGTAGTTTATGCACCCATGAATCATCACCACCGTCTACTTGATCAATGGCCTGCTGCACGAGATAATTTCTCAACACATATTTAGGGTTCACGCGATTCATATTCTCGCGCCTTTTTTCATCCGTAAGCCCATCTTTACAAATTCGATCAATATACGCCTGCATCCACAAAGCAAAACGCTCGCGATAGGCACCATCCATAGCATCCGGTTCATAATAAGCATCCAGCACGGGTGCAATTAACTGCGCTTTATTCAATCGAATAGTCTTCGAAACAGTGAGAACATCGCCCAGTTTACGGAAGAAAATCGTCATGTCCGTCTCAACCAGCACAAGTATTTCAAGCAATTCTTCAATCAGATGTTTGTCTGTATCTACCTCAAAATCACGCAAGCCTAATTTTTCTGACATCATCTTCCACCAGCTCTTTTCGTACACATCTGCATAATTGCTCAATGCCTGCTGTAAGGGTTCTGTTTTATGAATCAAAGGATGAATCGCCTCCGCCAACTTGGCGAGATTCCAGACTCCAATTTTTGGCTGATTGCCAAAACAATATCGTCGCCCTTCAGCATCGGTGGTGTTCGGCGTCCAGCCCGGATCGTAACCCTCAAGCCAGCCATAAGGGCCATAATCAATGGTAAGGCCTAACACAGACATATTATCTGTATTCATCACACCATGCACAAAACCAACCCGCATCCAATGCACCATCAATATCGCTGTTTTCTGGCAGACCTCTTCAAACCACTGTAGATACACTTGCTCTGATAGCTCAGATTCCATGGGATTCATTTCTGAGGATTCAATCAAATGTGGGAAATCGGTACGAATAGTATAATCCAATAATTGTTTCAGCAGATCAAAATCCCTGCGTGAAGTAAATATTTCAAAACTTCCAAACCGGACAAACGAAGGTGCGACACGGCAAACAATTGCACCCGGCTCAAGCCCTCCATTGCCATCATAAAACATATCACGCATGACCTCTTCACCCGTTGTAATAAGGCTTAAGGCTCGTGTGGTTGGCACGCCAAGATGAAACATCGCCTCGCTACAAAGAAATTCACGCATCGAAGAACGCAATACCGCAAGCCCATCAGCACGACGGGAATAAGGTGTCATCCCTGCACCTTTCAGCTGCAAAACCCAACGCTTCCCTTCCGCATTGACCAACTCGCCCAGATTAATTGCGCGGCCATCGCCCAGCTGCCCGGCCCAATGGCCAAACTGATGCCCACCATAACAACAGGCGTAAGGTTCCATGCCCGGCAACAGCCGGTTACCCGAAAACACTTCGGCAAACCTTTCAGATTCACAAGCTTCTTCAGAAATGCCCAACAGAGCAGCCACTTCTTTCGCATAAGCCACAGTTTTTGGCATAGACACCGGTGTTGGCCTAACGCTTGAATAACACGCTCCAAACACCTGACGTGGAATGTTAGAAGACTCAGAGTCCCTAGGAAGGCTGGCAACAAAGCTGTTATCAAATGTTAACGTTTCAAAAAAAGTTCTCTTTACCATAACCTTCAATCTATACTGCAAACAGAGAGATGAAAGTATCAATAAAGCCCACCATATTCGGCACCATAATCACACAACCCTTCAACCAAGCTAAAAATAGCATAAACTCTCATTATGCCAGTCTGTAATCCATTCCCTGAACGCCAGGACAACACATTTAGGCTGTTAGCCAATGCCGATGTCTTTTTGCCCACCATGGTAACGGCGATTCGCCAAGCCAAACGTTATGTGCTGTTTGAACAATACCTGATCCATTCCGGTGATCTGGCCAACCGATTCATTAATGCCTTGAGCAACTGCGTACAGCGTGGTGTTCCCGTCTACATGCTGATTGATCATTTTGGTGCCCGCAATCTCTCCACAATGGATCGTCAACATCTCAGGGATGTTGGTGTCCATCTGGTTTTTTACAATCCTGCCTACCTGAGCCACTTCTTCCGTGGACTACCTCGCAACCATTGCAAGGTTCTACTGATTGATGGCGAGGTGGCATATACTGGCGGTGTCGGTATCGCGGACGAATACGCTCCAAAAAATACTGACCAACCGTGGCATGACCTGATTGTGGAAATGAAAGGAGCAATCGTGACTGACTGGCAAACACAGTTTATGCAGCTATGGCAACGCTGGGATGATAATCTAGAATTACCAGCCATTGAACATTCAACACACCAGGGGCAACAATCCGGCCGTCTCGCCGTTAGCCTGCGAGGCCGAAAAAAATTTATACGACAAGAGCTTCTTGCACAGATTCGCACTGCTTCCGACCGGGTTTGGCTGGGTACCGCCTATTATCTTCCTGGCCGCCGGATGTTGCGTGCACTGCACAGCGCAAAAAAACGCGGCGTTGATGTACGGTTACTGTTGCCAGGAGAGATCAATGATCATCCAGCCGTTTATCACGCCGGACGTCGTTACTATCATTACATGTTGCGTTCTGGCATCCGTATTTTTGAATATCAACCCGCTTTCATGCATGCCAAACTCTATCTCTGCGATCATTGGTGTTCAGTTGGATCCTGCAATATGGATCGCTGGGGGTTGCGCTGGAATCTCGAAGCCAATTTGGAAAGCTCGGACAAAAACCTGTGCAAAGAGCTGCAATCCTTTTTTCTTGATGCTTTTGTTGACTCGCATGAAATCACACTGGATGCGTGGCACAAGCGGCCACTTAAACACCGTGTCCGAGAATGGCTGTTCGGTTATCTGGATTTGATGATCGAGCGTTTTGGCATCTACCAAAGTCTAAAAAAAGACGCACTCAAAGAGCCAGTCCATCCTCCGCGCCCATGAATTACGATCACACTCAAAACTACTGCTATACTCCTCTTATGGGCTACATTTACCCTCTGTTTCCTCTCTTTCTCGGAGCATTTTATGACTGAAAAGTCAGAAACTTCCTATCTTGAGCAACGGCTTGACCGGCTACACCTGAAACAGAGACTGGGCATCGAGCATGATCACGCCTCTCAGGTTTTCGGACAGGGAAGAACCTTTTTTCACATTGAAAACTGGATATTGGGACATGGCATGCTCAAATTTTTTCTGCGATTATCCGGGCTACGCCGTCGCGCCCGGCGCAATGCAGCCAACATTCAATTACGTCACCACGATATTCACCTCAAAGATCTTCCTAATGCCTTTGATGGCTTCACTATTTTACATCTCACCGACCTGCACGTGGATCTATCCGAACAAGTGACCGATGCGCTAATCCACCGCATCCAGTCATTAAAATATGATATCTGTGCCCTGACCGGTGACTATCGAGCTGCAACCCGTGGCTCCTCTGAACAGGTCATTTCGGAAATGCGGAGGGTATGCAAAGTAATTCATCAACCAATTTACGGTGTGCTTGGTAACCACGATTTTATCGAAACGCTTGAAGCCCTGGAAACAATGGGCATCCATGTGCTGCTTAATGAAGCCTCTGTAATCGAACGCAAAAATGCCAGAATTCATATCGCCGGCATCGATGATCCGCACTTCTACCAGGTTGATAACCTGGAGAAAGCTGCCATGCATATTCCGCCCGATGATGTATCAATCCTTCTCTCACACTCACCTGAAGTATACAAACGGGCAGCCCATTCCGATTTCAACCTCATGCTTTGCGGTCATACGCATGGTGGCCAAATTTGTTTGCCGGGAGGCATTTTTGTGACCACCAACGCCCGTTGCCCCCGTCATATCTGCAAAGGCTCATGGGATTATCACCAAATGCATGGTTACACATCTGTCGGTTGTGGCTCATGTATTGTCGATGCCCGCATCAACTGTCTTCCAGAGGTGACCTTGCATCACTTACGCAAAGCGTAGAAATACGAACCCCTTTACAAAAAAACATTTAATACGGATGTTTACGCAAGTTGAATCGAAAAAGGACTCTTGAAACAAACAGTTCCAGGACAAAAAAAGTAATCACCATTGCCAGTATCTGCTCTCCTGAAAGTGAAAAATCATCAGCCACAGCAAGTAGCGGAAAAAGGGATTCTAGCAGTTGATCAATTCCCAACGCCTGTCTGCCACAGGAAAAACCCAGCCGACGTTTAATAAAACTGGAGAGGAGATCTCCCAGCATTACCCATAATGCAACGTTCAATCCCAACAGCCATGACAGGCCAATCAATTTGGCAATAACCGCAGTAAACATCAGAGATAACAACACCCCCCGGATCGTTTTTGACATGCCAAATAGCCGCTCACCATCAGGTAAGCTTATCCCAAAATCAACCGGCCACGAAAACCGTTTCTGCAAAAGCTTGTATGCAAGGATTGGCACCCCATTGGCAATCACAATAAGCAGCATAAGTTCAATGTTTATCACCCAATGATTTTAGCAGAGAAGGCACGTGATTGAGAGGCCCTGCATAGATAAAAAACAGCGTCCATGAATCATACCAACAGCACATGCCTTCAATTTCGCCTACGCTAAAAATATGTCTCCGGTATTTTCACCCTCTGGACTGCTCATTTTCATCGTTAGCCTGCTTTTGCCCATCACCATTGTGCAGGTTGGCATGGTCAGCATCAGCCTTGAAAGGTTGGGATTACCTCAAGAGTCAGCCATGCTACTTCTCTTCTCATTACTGTTTGGCAGTGCCGTGCACCTTCCGTTACGCTCTTTAAAAATCAAAGCCCCCCCGATGTGTAGACAACGCATGCTCAATTTGGTCTTTTTCCATAGCTATCAATGCTAACCTGTTGCAGGCGTAGCGGAACATTCCATCTAGCTAAAAAAATATGTCATCGTGAAAATTCAATCGTTGGTAATCAAGCAAGCATAAAAGACTCAGACTGAACAACCAGAGTCCATGGTGGTTGCCTGCGAAGCAGGCTCATATCCTTCGCATCAACGATACGTTCAAGGTATGCACAATTTTTCTCCAAAGATTCCCGATAATGATCACACTCCGGGAGAAAAAAATCTCTGATATAGCGATGCATGCCATGCATTGCACCATCCAAACGATCATATAAAATATGTTTAAAAAACTGTGGTGTTTTATAGATAAGCTCTTCTGATGATTGATACAGAGCCTGACTCACATCAGGTCCCGCCATACCAGCAGTCACAAACTCAAAATAAAGACGATTTTTACATTTTTCCAGATAACAGCGATCAGAGACCTGAGCCAGAAGGTCGGCAGTTCCCAATAGTTCCCCCAACACCCTATGGTTCGGCTCATGTAAAGGAATGGCTGAAATAGACATTTCATAACCTGTAAAATGAATCAGCTGACGTGCAATCGGAATCATCTCTTCCATACCAACCTCAGGTAAAAACTTCGCTAGAAAGTTCCCACCACGGGTGACATGTTTTTTTGTATAGGCGGCACCATTATGCTGCCGGTGATCAGCCAGACGTCGTATATAACCCGAATCATGAAACAATGAAACAATGGTGCCCAGGATGATCAAATCCGGGCCTAACCGCATTTGCAGTTTTTTTCCATTTTCATACCCATAAAGCAATCTAATCATCGCCAAACTAACATCCAAGGTATGCTGGAGATCATGATAAGGTGTATCACAAGCATGGTAACCGGGGTACCCACCTTGAAACAACCTCGATATCACCTGATAAGCCTGTTTAATGGGTTGATTGGAAACCTTTGGATAAATTTCCGCAAACAGTTTGCATACTTCATCACACACCGCATCGGAATTTGTAATGTTGACCTTATTGGTTACGTCATATTCGCTGCGTCGACTTTTCATAAATCCATTATAGACGTTTTATTTATGAATGCCGAAACCAACCTACATTTACAGACTGCGTTAACCTTATAATATTCGTGGATTCAACGTCCCAGCAATACACTGAAACGTTGGATCCACGACACGCTGATCGATACAATCAATGAGCTTATCAAAATTTATGTGTGGGAATTAATCACGCCAGTCCAACGCATGACCTGCCGGACGTGGCAACACAGGAAATGAAACTTCAGGGGCATCGCCTGTTAACGTTTCTAGAAAGGCTACAATATCAGCAACATCTTTATCAGAGAGTTTAGTATCAAGCTGGATCTTACCCATCGTACGCACCGCATCTTCGAGTGTTGCCGCTGACCCATCATGAAAATAAGGCGCAGTCATCGCCACATTACGCCAGGATTGAACGCGAAAGGCGTGATCATCCACATCCTTGCCTGTAACCGACTTCACACCGGTATCTGTTCCATACTGAAAAGACACAAACTGATTATTGGTAAACAGCGGGCCAGTATGACAAGAGGTGCAGCCGACATCAGCAACCTTCCGCATACCGCGCTTAGCTGCTTTGGAGATATCACCCTCACCACGCACAAATTTGTCAAAAGGTGCATTCGGTGTAATCAGCGTGCGTTCAAATGCTGCAATGGCCTTCGCCATGCTGTCATAATTTAGTGAGCTTTTGCCAAAAACACTGGCAAATAAAGGCTCATAACCAGCTTCTTTCATGCGAGCAACAACCTCTTCCTCGGAAAGGCTGGCCATCTCTACAGGGTTCAGTGGCGGCCCTTTTGCCTGATCTTCCAACAACGGTGCACGGCCATCCCAGAACTGCTTGCTCCAAAAGCCTGAATTCAGAACGGTTGGTGCATTACGGCCTCCACGCTGCCATTTATGGCCAATGGAAAACTTCTGGTTATCAACACCCCAGGTTCCAAGATTATGGCATGAATTGCATGAAAACTGGCCGCTTTTGGAAAGAATCGGATCAAAATAAAGTGTTTTTCCCAGTTCAATCTTTTCATCAGTCATCGGATTATTGGCCGGAATGGGAACACTCTCCGGTAGCACGCCCATACCGTCAGGGATCTCTGTTGCTGTTGCATTAAAGCTCAATAAAAACAGCGATGTTATCAATAAATGGAAGTGTTTCACGCACTCCTCCTTTTTTTATTAGTAATAATTCCTAACTGGGAGCGTAACCAAAAAAATGTACTTGTCAATGATTCCTATTTAGTAAATAATACTAACTATGGAAGCTGGTGATATACATTCACTTTTACGCAAGCAAGGACTTCGGGCAACGCCTCAACGGGTAGCCGTTGCCGAATTGTTATTTGAAGAACCAACACACGAAACAGCGCAAACAATCTATGACACACTGAAAAACCGTTTCCCTTCCATTTCACCCAACACCATTTACCTTACGCTTGCCCACTTTGAAAAATCCGGTCTGGTCACACGTTTGAATGTCGCTGGAAGCAGCATGTTTGATAGCAATACTGCACATCACGACCATGCTTTTTGTCAAAACTGTAACAAATTACTGGATATCCCCACACGTTCGGACGTTCAAATTCCAACCAGACTTTCGGGCTGGGACATCAACCGGAAAAGCCAGGTCTATTCAGGTATATGTCCTGATTGCATATCATTCATAGGCATTCATTCTGTATAACGCCTTGGGGCAAACAAGTCACAAACAATAAAAGGCCTGACTCTTTTTAATGAGAATCAGGCCTTTTAACTTTTAAAACGGCAAAATTTCTTAAATCTTCAGGTTGATCGCATAAACGGACTTAATGCCCACAACCACCTTCACCATGGATATGACCATGCTCCAGTTCATCTGCTGTCGCATCACGCACTTCAATCACGTCCACATCAAAGCTCAGGACTTCGCCAGCCAATGGGTGGTTGGCATCAACTGTCACGGTTTCATTGTTGACTTCAGTCACTTCCACAAGCTCAACACCATGATCTGTCTCAGCCTCAAAACGCATACCAACCTCAATATCTCCCTCAAACTGAAAAACTTCTTTGGGTACACTTTCAATGAGCTCAGGCGTACGCACACCATAACCATCTTCAGGTTGAACTGTAACGGCCACATTATCGCCGGAAGACTTGCCTTCAAGTTCCTTTTCAAGACCCGGAACCAATGCACCAACACCATGAATATAGGGTAATGGCTCACCATCACGGGATGAATCCACGATATCGCCAGCCTGATTGGTCAACGTGTAATGAATGGTCACTGCTTTATTTGTTGCAACTTGCATAGGTACTCCTAAAGGAAACTTATTTGGGAAAAATGTGCACTGTATTTGAAATAATGTCGCATATTATGCATTTTTCAGGAAATATCCTTAATTTCTTTGTGTGCCTCAGCACTTGAGAAGTTTTGATAATTCACGACTCTTTTGCCACCTTCATTTACGGAGATTATCATGAAATATGTCGGAGCTCATGTCAGTGCCTCAGGCGGCGTCGAAAATGCGCCACTCAATGCAGAAAAGATTGGTGCCAGGGCATTTGCACTGTTCACAAAAAATCAGCGTCAATGGATCGCAAAACCGCTGAGCGAAAAGAACATTACGCAATTCAAAGCTAACCTGAAAAAGACTGGTATTGCACCAGAGCATGTGCTTCCACATGACAGTTACCTGATTAACCTCGGCCACCCTGAAAAAGAAGCACTTGAGAAATCACGCCATGCCTTTTTGGATGAACTACAGCGTTGTGAGCAGCTTGGCCTAAAGCTTCTGAATTTTCATCCCGGAAGCCATTTGAAAAAGATCTCCGAAGATGCATCTTTAAAAATTGTCTCAGAATCTATTAACTGGGCATTGGAGCAAACCAGTGATGTCGTTGCCGTTATCGAAAACACCTCTGGACAGGGAACCAATCTTGGTTACCGCTTTGAACATCTGGCTGCGATTATTGAGGGTGTTGAAGATAAATCGAGAGTCGGTGTATGTCTTGATACCTGCCACACATTCACAGCAGGGTATGACCTTCGCTCTGCCGAACTGTGTGAAACAACCTTTCATGAATTTGAGAAAATTGTTGGTTTTAAATATCTAAGAGGAATGCACTTGAATGGCTCTAAAACTGAGTTTGAAAGCCGTGTTGACCGCCATCACAGTCTGACTCAAGGCCATCTTGGCCTGGATCTCTTCCACTATATTATGAACGATGATCGATTTAATAATATTCCGATGATATTGGAAACCATTGATGAGACCATCTGGCCTGAAGAAATTGAAATGCTATACAGCTTTATAAAATAAAACTTTCCAAAACCTCAATGATTCTTCCATACTAAACTTGCTATAACAGATCAAGTTTGATGAACGGACATATCTGAAAATCACCCATTCAAAAAGCACTTCATCAAAAATGCTTAATCAACACGCAGCTTATCAGGCTCTTGGGCCTGATGAGTCCCAGCATGGCCCTTACGACCTAGGTAACCAGCCAGTGCAATCAGTACAATGCCGCCACCCATATATAAAATCTTGAGCGGGTCATCAAATTCAACATGAATGACATTTTTAAAGAAGGCCACGATCAAAATCATTAAAATCACTTTGCCCAAGCGGTCTTTCAAATCATCCAGGCTGGTAATTTGTAAAATTTTTCCAGTCCTAACATTATCATCGGCGTACTTAATCTTTCTAATGTGCAGTTCATAAACACCAAGTCCAAAAATTAACAGCACCATCGCCAATAAAGAATCATCGACGGCGGTAATGACTTCGCTGACTACGATGGTGTGAAAATCCTTAATCTCATAACCAAGCAGATAAACATCAATAAACTGAACAAACAGTCGACTCATATCAATTGCAGCCAGCGTAAATAATATTGCCATGCCTAAAATGGACGAACAGACAGCTAATAAAGTCAGGTAACGCGAACTCCATAATAACTTCTCAAAAAAAACTTTCATACTAATAACCCTTCCAATTGCATCAACAACCATCCCCACATGGTTCCGCTATGAGCAAGCATAAAACAGGCCAAACAAAATCATTCCCAAAGAACAAACAGATGATTTCCCTTTCAGAACGGCTGGTATGAACCAGAAAAGCTGCCCAGCCGGAGGATCTACATGCAGCCTATTTTGCTGCGACGTTCCAGTTTTTTTCAATAAAACCCTCTCTGCCCGAGCCTCTTTTATACCGTTTATAATGCTCTGAGTTTTTCTGATAATAATCCTGATGATAGTTTTCTGCAGGATAAAAAATTACAGATTTCAAAACTTTGGTCGCAATGGGCCCTTCAAACTTTCCAGACTGTTCAAGCGCTTCACGCGAATTCATTGCTAAAACCCGTTGGTTTTCATCATGATAAAATATTGCAGTATAATATTGAGAACCTCGATCAGCGAACTGTCCGTCCGCCTGAGTTGGATCCGTATTCTGCCAAAAGGTTTCAAGCAGCGTTTCATAACTGACCTGTGCAGGATCATAAACCACCCGCATTGCTTCATAATGGCCCGTATTACCGCTTCCTATCATTTCATAGGTCGGATTCTCTACATCACCACCGGTATACCCCACCTCAGTTGAGATCACCCCTTTCAAATGATCGAAGGGTGGTTGCATACACCAAAAGCATCCACCAGCAAATGTTGCGACCTCGTGGTTTGTCTGAGTCATACCGCTGCTCCTGTCTCTACACAGTTTTTTAAAACACCTTATACGCCATCAACAGCACAGCAGAAGATATCGCATCACCCTCTTTTCAATGACCATTAAACAATAGCAGTAGCACGATCCATAAGCTTCCTCCACTCTGTGTAGCGATGTTTTAACCCTGCATCGGATTGAGGTTGGAACATGGCAGGGGAGGCATGCTCCGCCCAATCATCTGGACAGTCAGCCAACAAAAAGGCACAACCACGTGCTGTCGCCTCAAGCTCGTCAGGCCGCCGGACCACAATGCCGGAGAGGTTCGCCAGCTTTTGGCAAAAACCATTCGATCGGGCCACACCACCACTGATACATATCTCTTCGGGTGGTTGCACATATTGATTCATTCCTTCCAGGTTCACCTGCAAAAGAAAAATAATGCTCTCCGCCACGGCAACAACTTTCTCTCTTATCCGGCTCTTTTCATCAGCCAATCCAACAAAGCGGCTTTCAAACATGGCCTTCCAGAATGGAGAACCCAGACCTGACACACCGTTGAGGAACAGTGGTGGTTGCACATCTTCACGCTCCAGCCACGCAGGTAACAGCGCATCAATATCCTCAATATTCAGTTCACGACTGACCCATGTTAAAGCACTGCCTGCGCCGTTGATGGTTCCCTCAAGTGTATAACGAACATGCATATCATCCTGAAACAACACACCCGTCAGAAAGTTCTCGACCCCTTCCAGCAATCTCTGTGTCAAACGCTGCACAAATGCACCCGTACCGACATTCACATAAGCAACATCTTCACGAGGCTCACCACCTGCAAACATGGATGCAGGGAGGTCACCCATAACGATCTGCATCGGAACTTTCGCCCCTTGAATCTCAAGATGCCCAAAATGGTGCCGGTTTGGAACAGATACTGGCAGTGGCTCCTCCGGTAGTGAAAAAAGGTCGAGCAACGCTGCATCCCAATTCAGACGGTTTACATTCCAGAGTAGCGTACGGGAAGCATTACCGGGGTCGGCTAACAGAGGGTTCTCTTCCAACAAACGAAACAGTAAAAAACTAACCAATGGTCCCCACGCCAGTTGGCCCAATGCCAAACTACGCCCCACCTCTGGAATCTGTGTCAAACACCAGTGCAGTTTACTCACACCATAATGCGCTGAAGGGAAAAGCCCCGTCGCTGTGTGGATCAACGCCCTGTACGATGAAAAACCCTCCATCCATGCAGCCGCACGCCGATCCTGCCAACTAATCAAAGGAGACAATGCAGTGCCGGTAAAACGATCCCAGCAAACAATCGTCGAGCGCTGTGTTGTCAGGCCAACCGCTACAATCTTATGTCCATCGTCTGATGGCCATTCACTCAGCACCCCTTCAATGGCCGCTTGTAAGGAGCCTAGCAATACCTCAGGGTCGTACTCTACCCAGCCCTGTTCAGGCTCTCGACTTAAAACCGGAATCAGCGTGTTGGCAATAATTGTGCCATGCGCATCAAAAATAATGGCCCGACTGGCGTGGCTGCCCTGATCCAATACCAGATAATGTTCTTTCACAGTTTCCTGCTGCTGTTCAAAGCGATCATAGAATTATATTAGCTTGTTACGATGCTACTGCGATGATTTTTAACAGATAATAGAAATAAAGACCGCCGGAGCAGATGCTCAACAACGGGCCCTTCAGCAAGCTACGAGACAACGATTAACGTCATTTTTCAATCTTACTGCTTCATTGACTCATTCTTTTCGGTCTGCTTTTTCACCTGCCCCCCCACCTTATCCAGCACGGCATAAAACACGTCTACTGCATAACCGAATATGAATGCAAGCGCTCCCTGCCCGAACCTTGGGCTGCCATTTTCACCGGAGCCAGAGTTTGCACTGCCTACCTCATTTTGGAGCAAATCAGGAAACAGCACGAGGGTCCCTCCTGCGAGGATACCCAGCCCCAGTCGTATTAAATGCGACGGAATCAATGCAGGGTCAAATGTGCGCCACCTGAGGTTTTCCTGTGTTACCCGAAGCAGATAAACGCATGTTCCCAATCCCGCCGCATAGAATGGCAGCAAGCTATTATTGAATAGAAACCAGTACTGATGTTTTAAGCAATCAAGTGCATTATTAGTCGAAGAAATAACAAGCAATGCAGCAATACACATTAAGCTAACAAACGACAGGAATAGTAGATATTTGCCTACGGATGTGCCAAATGCTGCGTGAAAAAAACCTCGGCCATGTATACGTGTTGCAACGAGCGTTCTGGCTGTTACAGGCCAAGTCGCAATTTCCAAGAGGCGATACTGATTTACAAAATCGATTTTTTTTGGATCCTTATCGTCCAAGTCAGGATACTTTTCACACATACAAATGAATTCACCAAAATTAATTTTTGGTTCTTTTTTCAACTTTTCATTGTTCTCTATAGCATAGCGAGCAAGGTGCCATGCGTTAATTGCAAGGATATGTTCTTCCGATTCGATGGTTCGTTGATGCCTTCTCGCATTAGAATAATAACCGATTATGTTGTCCATGAATTCCATTGCTACCCTCCCCATAATACTATAACCACTTCATTATTATAGGTGAAATACGGATAAAGGGAAAACGACCTAATTCCTTTAAGGTCCAACAAAAAAAGCCCCTTTGGAGCAAATGCTCAACAAAGGGGCTTTGTATAAAATTCCTGGCAGTGACCTACTCTCCCACAGCGAACGCTGCAGTACCATCGGCGCAAAGAGTCTTAGCTTCTGAGTTCGAGATGGGATCAGGCGTTTCTCTCTCGCTATAACCACCAGGAAACTGGTGGATTGAACTGATAACAGTTCAACCAATAAGCTGAAATATTTTTGATTATCTTTATCAAGGGCACAATGCCTTAACGTTACATGGTCAAGCCGCACGGGCAATTAGTACTGGTCAGCTCCGAGTGTTGCCACCCTTCCACACCCAGCCTATCAACGTGGTAGTCTTCCACGGCCCTTTAGGGAGTTTAAAACTCCGGGAAAATTAATCTCGAGACTGGCTTCCCGCTTAGATGCCTTCAGCGGTTATCCATTCCGAACGTAGCTACCCTGCAATGCTCTTGGCAGAACAACAGAAACACCAGAGGTTCGTCCATCCCGGTCCTCTCGTACTAAGGACAGATTCTCTCAATTTTCCAACGCCCACGGTAGATAGGGACCGAACTGTCTCACGACGTTCTAAACCCAGCTCACGTACCACTTTAATCGGCGAACAGCCGAACCCTTGGGACCTGCTCCAGCCCCAGGATGTGATGAGCCGACATCGAGGTGCCAAACTCCCCCGTCGATATGAACTCTTGGGGGGAATCAGCCTGTTATCCCCGGCGTACCTTTTATCCGTTGAGCGACGACCCTTCCACACGGGATCGCCGGATCACTAGAACCGACTTTCGTCCCTGCTCGACTTGTCAGTCTCGCAGTCAGTCACACATATACTCTTGCGCTCAATGGCTGATTTCCGACCAGCCTGAGTGTAACTTCGCGCGCCTCCGCTACTCTTTAGGAGGCGACCGCCCCAGTCAAACTACCCACCAGACAATGTCCCTGATCCGGATAACGGACCTAGGTTAGAACCCAAGCATGTTCAGGGTGGTATCTCAAGGTTGGCTCACCGATAACTGGCGTTACCGGATCAAAGCCTCCCACCTATCCTGCACAAAACATGCCTAGATCCAATGTCAAGCTATAGTAAAGGTGCACGGGGTCTTTCCGTCTAGCCGCGGGAATGCTGCATCTTCACAGCAAGTTCAATTTCGCTGAGTCTCTGGTTGAGACAGTGGGGAAGTCGTTACGCCATTCGTGCAGGTCGGAACTTACCCGACAAGGAATTTCGCTACCTTAGGACCGTTATAGTTACGGCCGCCGTTTACTGGGGCTTCGATTCAGAGCTTCGCGTCAAGCGCTAACCCCACCTCTTAACCTTCCAGCACCGGGCAGGCGTCACACCCTATACATCGCCTTACGGCTTAGCAGAGTGCTATGTTTTTAGTAAACAGTCGCTACCCCCTGGTCACTGCAACCTTCTTCTGCTCCACGGGCAAGCCGCTTCACATAAAAAAGGCACCCCTTCTCCCGAAGTTACGGGGCCAATTTGCCGAGTTCCTTAACCAGAGTTATCTCAAGCACCTTAGGCTTCTCGCCTCGCCTACCTGTGTCGGTTTACGGTACG